>Ga0209518_1000398_pt1 | contig 57267 bp, 71 predicted proteins | sample RifGroB1_FD_183993 | JGI IMG/M metagenome (GOLD analysis project Ga0209518, IMG submission 183993) | Groundwater microbial communities from Rifle, Colorado, USA - Groundwater B1 (SPAdes) (version 2) | ecosystem: Environmental > Aquatic > Deep subsurface > Groundwater | place: Rifle, Colorado...
CCCGCCAGCGTCTCCCGATTCTTCACATCCCCCAGGGCGACGAGATCCCCATGCTCCTCATGCACCACCCGCTTCACCTGCATATTGGGGTTCTCGGCAACCGGCTGGTAGGCTTCTCCGGGCTGGACCCCTTGGGGCGCGGGGGGTGTGGGTGTGGGTGTGGGTGTGGGTGTGGGTGTGGGTGTGGGTGTGGGTGTGGGTGTGGGTGTGGGTGTGGGTGTGGGTGTGGGTGTGGGCGGCATGAATTTCTGCTCCTGCTCCACCTCCTCTTCCGCCATCGTGTAGCCCATCTGGGCGGCGATGTTCAACTGCGCCGCGGGGACGGTCTCTACCTCCCCGGTCTCCGGGTGGGTCATACGATAGGTCGTTACAGGCTCTTGCCACAGTGGGGGCACTCCGTTGCTTTGCTGTCCATCCATGCTCGGCACTTCTGGCAACACTTCGGTTGCGGTCGGGGCGGCAGCCGGAGCGGCGGGGGTTGCGGGAGTCCCTTCATCAAGTATCTCCTTTGGAGCCGTTACCTCCTGTTGTTTGGCGACCCCCGGCACCTCAGTCAACTTCTTTAAGTTATCCACAGGTGACGTGGCGGGGTCAGATAATGATGCTGTCAACGCCTCGACGAGCTTCTCCTGCAACTGCTCCAGCGGCTTCTCGGGAGAGGTGAGCAGGGCGTCGTCCAGGGTGATTGACTTCTTATTTTTTATAGCCTCCTCGGCATTCAGCAGCCAGTTGGCGGCGGAGCCGGTGGGCACCGTGCCGTCAGCTTCACCCGTAAGGAGCGCAGCATGGACATTGGCCGCGGCCTGCCGGCGCACGTCTTCCCCAACGGTCTCTTTCTCCAGCGCCTTCTGGGTCATGACCTTGGTCATCTTGTTGACCCCGCTGACAGCGCCACCCAACAGCAGCGACAGACCGAGCGTCGGGCCGATAGTCTGCAGTGCTTCTTTCGTCGGGTCCGCTTCGCGGATGCCGGCATCGCGTTCGACCGTTGCCTGCCAAAAAGCCTGGCCCATCTCGGGGAGGACTTCAGCGGCGGCGACCGTGCCGAGGGTCTTGGCTGCCTTCTTGGGGAGCTCTTTCAACGGGGTGGAGAACAGCGACTTGAGGATGGTCCCGGCACCCGCCGCGGCGGGTTTTGCCAGCTTGCCAATGAGACCACCGACCAGCAGGTTGGATGCCCCCTCGCCTACCGCTTCAATGAGGCCGGTCTTGATCCCTGCTACGTTCGCGGCCTCTGGCGAGAGTCCTGCCTCGATGCCCCGTTCCTTGGTGTCCTGATACTGCGAGGTGCCAAAAGCAGCAGCCCCGGCGAGACCCCCGGCGACAATGGCGGCAGGAGCCGAGACCCCGGCAGCGGTGAGACCGAGACCGGCAGCGACCGGGACGGTGACGGACGGGATGAGCATCTCCGCACCCTGCGGGATGGCCTTGAGGATTGGATGCTCGTCGATGTAGGAGGAGGGTGCCACATCAGGTTGCTGCTCCCGGTTCTTGGCGTACTCCGAGACTTTCAGGCCGAGACCGCGGACGGCATCGACGCCACCCACAGGATCGACGGCGCGGGCCACCTGCCCCGCCATGTCGAGCGCCCGCAGACCACCGCGCTTTACCCCGGCAACCGTCTCACCGACCAGACCCCGTTCAGGAGTCTCCGGCAGGACTTCGGCACCAGTCGGGAGACCGGCATATTGCGGTGAATCGACGACTTCCGCTCCCTCCGGCAGCCCGACGTAGCGGCTCACTTCCAACCCCCGGCACCATCAGAGACGAGGATCTTACCATTGAGCATCGCCTTACGCCCCGCGGGGGCGACCTCCTGCTGCCCGGGCTTCACATACCTGCCCTTGGTGGCCGGCTTGCCGCCCCACTTGATACCGAGGAAGCTCTTGGGTTTCTCTTCTTTCGTTCCCGGCTCATAGACCAATCCGGCCTTGGCTGCCTTGGCACCCTCCACCGCATCGGAGTAGGCCTTATTGGCAACCTCTATATCCTGGGTTGTAGACAACGCCGTGTTGTATGCCGACAGGGCTTTTACCCCGAGGGCATCAGCGGCCTTCTCGTCCAGTTCCATCTGCTTCAGTGCGATACGCTCCGCTTTCCCCTCCGGCGAGAGATCATAGAGCGCCTTGTCGGCGGTTGCGTTCGCCGCCCGGGTGAGCCCTAATTTGTAGGCCTGTTCAGTGGGGAACCCCTCCCGTTTCAGTTGCGACTCTGTGAGGGCCGATTCTGTGGTAGCGTTGGTGCTGTTCAGCCCCGCCGCCCCTTTCGCCGTGGTCACGTCGGAGTCCAGCAGCTTCTCGGTGATACCCCGCAGGTTGTTCTGGGTATTATTGGACTGTGTGATGCGGAGCCCCTGCTCGGTGAACGGCAGTTCCATGGCTTTCGGAGCGATGGTGTTGATCAGCGAGGGGAGGCCTAGCTTCGCCACTGCCTCGTTCCTATCCTTTACAGAGTTCCGGGCCAGCTTCGAGGCCCACAGAGGATCGGTTGCCCCCATGGACTCCCAATAGGCTTCATCGCGCACCTCAGGGAGAGCACCGAACCCGGCGAGCTGGTCAACATACTTCTGGGGGTCCACCTTCCCTTCCGCCTCGATCGGTGCCACAGCCCCCAACGACTTCAGACCCCCGGCGACGAAGGCGTTATTCCGCTGGTCCGTCTCGGTGAGGGTGATGGGCGCCGGGGTGACCGGGGCAGGAGGGGCGGTGACGGCCGTGGGCGTCGGAGACGCGGGCTTCAGCCCTCGGGGTACTTCGATGGACTTCCATGGTGCGGCAGGCGCCGCAGTCGGGGTCGCTGTCATGCCCACCGGCGCGCTGGTGTGAGAGGGGAGGGTCTTCATCTCGGGGAATGACATGACCGGCAGGGCGTTCTCGGGGCGCTTCAGGCCGCCGGCGGGAGAACCGAACAAGGGGCGGTTGCCGGGGTCGTTGGAGATGATCCCTGCCGTGAGGTTGCCGCGCATGTCGGTGGCCACCTTGTTGGTGAACGCTGCCTGCTGCTGCGCGGGGGTCAGGTCGTAACCGTACCCGTCGGAGTAGACCTTGAGGCCGAGATTCCCCGCGGCGCCAGCCGCCGCCGAGCCGAGAGCAACAAGTGGGTTGGTCCCCTCGTTCACCATCTTCTGCGCGTTGGTCTCATACCGCCACCGCTTCACCACGTCGGGGGTCACTTTCGCTGTCTCTGCCATAACGTCTACCTCCCTGGTCGCCGACACTGTACCATTAAGCAACCTTTATTACAACACCATTTATCCGTTGACTATACCTACCGCGATCTGCTGTGAGGAGCTGGCCATGGCGGAGGCACCCTGGATGGCGGCGGTGGCGGCAGCGATGCGGTTCTTTGCATTGTCATCAAGGATCTTCATGTTAGCCTCGGCGGTAGCGAGGAAGCTCTTGACCCGTTCCGCGTAGTCGGTGATCTTCACCTTATAGTCCGCCTCGGCGATCATGGCGTTGGTCTTCACTGCATCCAGGTCGAAGCCGGCGTCCTTCAGCTGGATCTCCTTCAGGGTCTTGGTCTCCTCGATCTCGATCTGGGCCTGGGCGGTGTATTCCTTGACCTTGGTATCGGCCTCCTGCACCACTGCCAGGATGTCGGTCTTATATTTATCCAATAGTGCGTTGACGGTCGTAGCGTACCCCTTCAGCAGAGTGTCGGCATAGCGGACGTTGAACTCGGTGTCGGCAACATGGGCGGCGACACTCTGCTGCATGGAAAACTGATAATTGGTCTTGGCCCACTCGAAGATGAGCTTCACCAGATCCCGGGAGGCCTGGGAAAGGTCGAACTGGAACTTCTGCTGCGCGTCCAGCTTGAGAGCGGTGGTCATTGAGTTGGGGTAGGTGAACCCCTTGGCGCCGGTGCTCGCCTCGGCGGCGCTGTACTCGTCCCGTAGCAGCTGGCTTTTGCGCTCATATTCGGCAGCATAAAGGGCCACCTGCAGTTTGCTCGTCTCCGTGGTCAGCTTGGTGACCACCGTATCCACATCATCACCACTGGTGATGTTGTCGGTGAACGCCGCCAGCTTCGTCTTCAGGTTTGACCAGAAGGTCTCGTTCCATACCGGTTGGGTGTATCCGGCGAGGGCAGGTGCCACAGGGAGTTCCGGAGCCGTGACCCCGGAGAAGTCGGAGGCGACGAACGCGGGGATGGAGGCGATGGTGCCGAGCGCCGGCTTAACCCCGGAGTAGGTGGTGAGATTGCCGAGTGTCAAGGCCGCGATCGCCCCGAGCGTGGTCATGGACCAGCTGGTTGCCTCATCGGTGAGCCGGTCAATAGCAGTCGTAGCCTCGGTCTGCATAGCGGTGATAAATGCCCCAGTGCTGGTGACTACCGTAATCGCGTCAGATGTTGCCATGGTGGTCCCTCCTTCTAAGATTCTAAAATTTCTCTACCTTTATAACATGCAGTTTTGCGTATGTGGTAATAAGTCCATTCCAACACCAGGAATTCAACGCAGCTTCGGATATACCCAGCCATGCGGCAGTCTCCACAGGGCCGTGCCCTGATGAATCTGATGCATCCAGCCATCCCCATGTCACCGCCATCGTGTTTTCATAATTGACTTTCCGCTTCATGCCAATTTCCCAAGAACTCCCGTTCCAATATTTAAATGTTAGGGGCTCAGTGCTATACGTAGGGCAGTCCCATATGACAAACGCCGCGGTTATAGTTAGCGCCCCCCCAACCAGCTGAATACTATAGTTCCCCCCTGCGGAGAGTGTCCCTATAGTGATGCTGTATACCCCCGCATGTTCTCCTGCGTTGCGGCTGAGCGCCCCGCTGAGGGTATCACTACCGACTAATCCTACTACAGTGTATGTGAACGCGGGGTCTGGGTCACCGTAGGTCTTGGTCTTATTATCAGCATATATATAGAGCGTCTTTGGTGTCACCGCGACCGCGGAGTAGCCGTCAACAGGATTATAATTCACCACGTCGGTCGGAGTGAACGAGCAGTAGAGGAGATGCCCGGAGTTCACATTGAGGATAGTCCCGGTGGATGGGATGTAGTCATAGGTCCCAGGTATTGACGGGACGGTGGGGATACTGACCACGGCGTTCAACTGCTCCCCACCGAGAGCAGTGCCGTAGACGATTGTTTCAACTTCTGGTGCCCACGTTAACGTAGGTGTTGCCTTGGCAATGAAGAACGTCGCGGTGACCGGTTCACCAGTATAGTTGGGGTCGTTGACCCAGACATAGAGTTCATAGGTGCCGGCGTTCATGGGCGCGGCGCCGCCATTATATGACGAGAGCAGTTCGATCCCGGGGGGGGTCGTCGAGAGAGTGGCAGTCAGCGGCAGCGAGGTGTAGACCTTGTTCAGATCGGAGACGTGGATAATGACCGGAGCGGGGACGACGTGGATCACCCAGGAGAGTTCCCCGCTAAACTCGGGGTCCGTCAGCGTGACAGTTATATCGTAGTCGCCAACATCCGCGGGGAGCAGCCAGGTGGTGTTCTCTACATCATTGACCTTGATCTCTATATCAACAAACCGATCCCCGGGAGGATTGAGGAAACCGTTGCCTCCTGCCACCGGGCTGTCACCATAAAGGATCAGGTGGGTATCGTTATCCCAGGTGAGGGTGACCTCTGGCGCCTCGGTGAACTCATAGGGGCGCTTGCGCTGCAGGATCGTCACGCTGTCGAACTGGGGGTCTGACATGGGGGCTTTGATGATGATGAACACCGTGACCGTCGCGGTGAAGGGGGTCTCCAGTGGGCCATAGAGGTAGGGGACTTGTTTGCTGACCTGGAGGGTCCGGGCGAACGGGCGGGGGTTGCCCTTGAGATTCTTGTACGCCGACATGGCGAACGCAAGGAGATCCCCGATCTCAGTCAGTTCGCAGATCGGAACGACTTTCATCTGGTACGCCGCGAGGGCACCCGCAGCACCTGAAGCCCAGAGGACAGGGTGAAATCAGTACCATCGAGATTACGCAGTTTGAACTGCCAGTTTGCCCCCCGCAGACCCTTCGGCAGCTTCGCCCGCCAGTTGCGCAGTCCGGTGTCGGCATAGATGAAGGGGAGTTCCTCGACGGTACTGGTCTCGTCCACTGTCACGTCCAGTACCATCTCCCCGGAAGTGCGCATCTGCAGATAGGCATCGGCGCAGGTCATAGCGCCGTCCTCGCGGAAGTCGACTACCGCGGTCTCGATCTCGCTGTTTATTTCAATCTTGGCAGCCGTCGCGTCCTTATAGTCCTCATCTCCGACCAATTCATAAATACCCGTCGCATTGGTGCCGTAGAGTTTGCCATTCAGGGTGAACAACCCGTTGAAGGCAAACCCGGTGTAGCGGCTATGCACACCGTTCTTCGTGTTCACCACGATGGTATCTTGTGTCTGGTTCAGGCGGTCGATCACTTTTGGGCCTCATCCAGCTGTTTCTTGACGTTATCGAGCAACGGCGCCACGGTCTTATAGGGCTGCTCGGCGAGCACCGCAATGATATACTGCAGCTCATTCGTGTTCAGGGTAATGGTGTGCATTTCCATCTTTACTTTCCTTTCTGGTCACGTTGGGTTGTGAGATACTTATAGAGTGAATAAAGTAGGGCTTGGACTTCCCCGTGAGTAATGTCCCGGCCAGCCGGTACGTCGGTTTCGGGGTCTACGCCGGGGAAGGACGCAGCAGGATCGAGCACCACGGAGATGTTGGACACCAGTTTTGTCGTAACCTCCTCGCCGATTTCAATAATCTCTTCCTCGACAAACATGATAGACGGCAGACCTTTATAAGGATCCTCGATGACCACACGACAGTAGCGTTGGTGTTTTTTGCCTGTGATGTTCTTCTCTTTGTAATTTGACATCTTACATATCTCCCTAGGTCAGAGTTACCTGTTTAGTCACACCATTTATGTGTACAAACAAACCTGTAGTAGTAGTCCACATATCTCCGTTTATAGGAGAAGTTGGTGCAGTTCCGTGGGCTAACCTTAAAGAAGATGCGCCCGCGTCACACGCAGTAAGATTTAAATATGTCGACCCTGATACGGCCACACCACCAAAAGCCGAAGCTCCCCTGACATCAACACCATAAGAAAAGTAACCGGTGCCTGTAACCTGTAGCTTCGCGCCAGAGCCGTTATCGGTTGGATTATTGATGAGGACTGTATCAACTACGTAAAGCCCTGTAGATGATATTTCAGCGCGTGTGGTGTCCTGTGTTTTAAGTATTATTTTTGACGTGGTGTAGCTTGTATTTAGTGTCATACTACCGTTAGTTGGCTCATACGATTCTATGTATGAACTGGTAGAACCGCTAGTTGTGTTACCAAAAATCTTATAACTTGACGCACCATTTAGTAAAATACCAGCTGCTGCTGTAATTAGCCCGCTAGCTGTTACAGCACCGTTAACTTGTAACTTCCCGGTTCCTGCGTTAGCACCAGTTCCTACTAGCACATCACCATTCACTACACAAAGTGATTGTGTAAGAGAACCGTTTTTCATCGTATTTATATAGACATCTCCACTTTCGTTTCCTGGTGTAACATCGCTAGCTACAGCGGCAAGTAACCCAGATGTGAAGTAGGTGCCACCTGAATTTTTGGTTTGAAGTTGTAACCATACACCAGCGCCGGCAGTATTAGCATCTCTTCGTATGCGTAATACTTCATAGTCAGAAGTCTCTCCAAGAGTACATGCACCTTTAACCTGTAAAAGAGCCGATGTATCATTTGCAGTTGCTGTTCCGATAAGCACAGTGCCGGTGAACTTAGGGCTTGCAAGAGGAGCCTTCAATGCCAGCGCATTAGTCATCGTCGTGGCAAAATTCTCGTCATCCCCGAGAGCCGCCGCCAGCTCATTAAGGGTGTTGAGCGCCGCCGGGGAGGAGTCCACCAACGCCGCGAGTGCCGCTTGGACAAACGCAGTCGTAGAAAGTTGGGTCGTATTCGTCCCGAGGGCCGCCGTCGGCGCCGTAGGTATGCCCGTCAGGGCGGGGGAGGCGATCGGGGCGAAGTATGACGCGGGGTGGCTCTCCAGCGTCTCGGCATCAGTAAGGGCCAACTCCGCCGCGGCGGTGATCTGCTGCAGCAGTGCGTCGAACAGGGAGACTACCTGCGGTGTGACAGTCTCGAACGCCGTCCTGGCCTCGATGAGCAACTGCGACCCTACGCCATCAGCGACGAGGATATAGAACGGTTTGGTTGTCTCGCCGGTGATGGTCACCTTATAGCAGGTAGCGATCTCCCCCCGGCTGTTGGGCCACAGGTTGACGGTGAAGATACCGTTGGCGTCAGTCTGAACCGTGGTGTCTTCATTGACCACGACCTCACCAGTGGTGGCATCGAACAGTGAGGCGGGCAACTTGTTGTGGGTGTAGACCAGCGAGAATATGACGGACCCGGCGGATACGATCTCGCCATCGGCGCGACAGATGGGCGCCCCCAGGTTGGTGAGTGTGCGAACCGTAAGCGCCATAGATTAATCCCCCGCGAGGACGAACAGATCGTCTGAAATGTTGCAACAAAGAAGATACTGCCAGAGTCCACCATTTTCGTTCAGTACCGCCACAGCATCCCCGGAGGGCATGACAATCCGGTTTTTCGATATGCCAGCAAACGCTCCACCGTCCCCCCCGGCGCAGATCCCGGTCGGAGACGCCCATAAGACTACATCGCCAGTGCTCTGCAACGCTGGCACCAGTTCACCCCGCATGGACACTGCGGAGCCGAAGAGAACCCCTTGTGGGGACACCCGCCGTTGCTCAAACCCGGTGCTCAGTCCGTTGCCGGCGAGGAACGCCGTCTCGGTCTCGGTGCCGACGAACAGCCCCCCCTCGACCGGAGCGATCACGGTGACCGCGGCCGGGAATCCGGCAACGACGTTGTAGCGCACGTCCATGTGTTCTACGTCGAAGGTCTTGGTGCAGTATACGAAATTGTCGATCGCCAGGTAGAGCGCCCCGTTGTAGAACGCAAGGCAGCGGCCGGCAAGGGTGGACTGCTTGAAGGCGTCGATCTCGATGTTGCGTTCCGTATTTGGCAGGGCGTTTGGGTAGGTGGTCTTGACCCATGCCTCCAGGTCCTGCATGTCGAGGGTGTCGGAGGGGATGCTGAACACATAGGCGACTCCGGCGGAGACACAGCCGATTGTCGTGCCGTCGGAGAATACCACGATGTCGTTGACTTTAATGAACTCCACCCGGCCGGAGAGGGTGGGAGAGTTGGTGACCGGTGTCAGTACGGTGCCGTTGAAGGAGTTGATCACGCCGGCGACAACACAGAATGCCATGGTGCCGTCCCCCCAGGATGAGGTGACCGCCGTGGGGTCTATCAGGGTGCTGCCGGGGCGGCGGGAGAGCAGCCCCAGATTGTCGATACTGCAGTTGACAATATCCGCGCATTCGTCATAGACGACTTCCCGGGGCGGCGGGTCGGGCCTGCCGATAGTCGCGGGGTCGGCCACGTTGTTCATACCGCCGAACAGGAATGTCGCGGATTTAACTGCCACTGGACTTACCTCTTTCGCATAGTGCGCTCTCTGACCCGTTTTATACTACATATTGCGGCGATGGTGCAACCCGTAATGATGCGCCGTTAATCCGTTCGAACATATCTTTGCCGAGACGGACGTAATCGTTGAACGCTGCCAGGTGCTCACCAGCTTTCACCGGGTCCTGCGACTCTCGATCATGGTCCATCAGCGCCTTATATGCTCCATACTCTACGAGTCCCAGATGACAGTCCTCGGGGATCTCAGGCTCGGCGTTATACTGCCCGGACGTTTTGTTGTTGAGGCGCAACCGCGACTTGCGATGCACTCGCAGGGTCAGCGTGATGCCCCCCAGCATTGGCTCGTAGAAGGTGATCATGCCGGTCTCCTGGTCGGTCTGCCAGGACAGGGGGCGTTGCGCGGTGGACAGGTCGGTGGTGGTCACCGGGCGGTCGTTCTCGATAAACTGGCTCAGTTGCCGGGTGCCGTCCCATACCGACTTGACCTGAATGATGCGTGAGGAGAGGGCATAGGACTGCACCCCCTCCTCGGTGACGATGGTGTAATTTGTCTTGTCGGTGAAATAACCGGTCTTCTCGCAGAACCGGTCCTGCCCTTCAGCCATCCAGTTGAGGAGGCGCGTATCGGCCCAGGCATAGGGCTGCACCCGGTCGCCGACTACATGGCGGAGTTCATCGACAAGCTCAATACGGGTCATTGGTTGACAATCCTCCAGGGGATCGCACAGCGATACCGGGGCACATAGGTCGTCTTGCCAGGGATGTCGGGATGCGGTGCCTCGACCAGATAGGTCTCCGTGGCGTTGCGTAGCACTTCAACGACTTCTTCGGGCACAGGGACCGGGACGCCGCGCTGGATCTGGTACGCTTTGCCGTTCACGCCGACTTTCTCGAAGTTGGGCTGCCCCTTCACGTCATCCACCATGATGGTATACATGCGCTGCTTCGGAGCATCGAACGGCGCGACGGCCTCCTCGGCTTCCACTGCCTCATCGAACAGCTGTGAAGCGGTCTTGGCGGGGGCGAAGTTGGCCATGGCTGCGGCGACACTCTGCTGCACCAGCGCCCCCAGATCGGCGAGCGACAGGGTTACCTGCTGCGGGGCTTGGGATTCAAACCCGGGGAGTCCGAGATCCAGTGCATCGGGGGTTGGGTCTTGTTTTTTCGGCATAAACTGTCCTTTCTTTATGCTTTGGGTTTCTTTGCTTTGGGTTTCTTTGTTTCCACTGCGACCGGCAGTTCTTCAGTTCGCTTCGGAGCGATGAGGATATCCACGTCGGGGCTGATGCCAACATCAACGCCATTACCGATGATTACGTCTATACCGTTCGGGCTAGTCGCCATTGCCTTCCTCCTTCATCGCGCCCTGTGCTGCCTGGTTGAACGCGGAATCGAACTCTTTTTCACTGGTATACTCAGCCTCCAGGAGGGGCATCAGGTCTTCGATCAGCTCCCCAACCTCTTTGGCGGTTTTGGCTATATACTGCTTCTCGCAGGACCCCGGGCCACAAGGCACACAACAGGAGTCCATCTTCGTGGTGCTCTTGGCCTTGGGCTTCAGCGGCACCCGGCATTCTACGACGAAGCCGTTTTCTACCTTCCCTATCTCCAACATGCGGCTCGTATACATTTGTGTGCCCTCCTACCGGAAAAGCCCCCCGGCTTGTGACCGAGGGGCTGCGTTCTCAGAAACGTCGGGCTACGCCAGAGTCACCGGGGGCACGGAGATGTTGTGGTAAGTGGTCGTGATGCCGGCGGCGTCGTGATCGGTGGTTGCCGGAGTGAAGGCTGCTGTGGTAACGATCTTCAAATAGCCGACGATGCACTTGGTATCAGGGACGACCGGCAGTGCGGTGGCAGTGCCTTGGATTACGGAGGCAGCCCCGGTGGCATCGAGACACAAGGCGTAATACTTCGTAGTGTCTGCTGCCTGTACGGTGACATCAGTATGGACAAACAGATCATCGGTAGCTGCCTTGGTGTACATTACCCCACCGATACAGTAGCCGATGGCGGCAGCGGTCTTAACTTTCGCCTTGGTCGAACCAATGGCGAGTGCCCCGGTGGAAAATGCCCGGGTCCCGAGCAGCTTCCGCAAAGCGGCATCAGCGATGTCCGCGAGACTGGTGATAGTGAGCTTTGGCATAGGTGTATCCTCCCAAAAAAATTAGAGGGGGTGGGTCACACCCCCTGAGTTATTACAGCTCGGTGGCTGCGACTTCGCCGCGGGCCATGAAGAACTGATTGAGGATGACGGCGGTCTGCATCGACTTCCAACCAACCGAACCGCGCTGCCCGAGGGGGTCACCCTGGACCGGCCGCGGATTGACAACCAGCGGGACGATGGAGTTCTGCCCCTTGAGTGGTACGCCGCCGGCACAGTGCTGCCCAAGGACGAGGACGGAGAACACGTCGGCTTTGACGCCCGATGTGGAGACCATGGTACCTTTTGCTCCACCAGCATCAGCCCAGGCGCCGTTCATCGTGGAGACGAGATACCGCACCGACTCAATGGCACCGAGTTCGTGCTCAGAGATGGGTGCCCGGGCGTAGTTCTTGACTGAGATGAACCCGGTGATGTTGCGGATGTCGTTCTCAAGGTCGGGATGGATCAGCGCGACAAAGCCGCCCTCGACAGGGGTGGTGTTGTACATAGCGCCAGCAGCGGTGACCTTGGTGATCGGGGAGGCATTCTGCCGTTTCAGGCTGCGGATGATCTTGCGCTGCATGGTCAGCGAGTAGATGGTGTTGACCGCGCTGCGGGCCGTGCCGTTGGCGTAGAAGACGTTGGTGCCGGCGTTGAGGATGCCGTAACGCACCGACTCGATGGTCTTGGCGGCCTGCTCGGCGATGAGATCCTGACACTCAACGAAAACGGGGTCTTCGTGGGTATCCTGGATGACATCGGTCAGGGGGACGTAATCGCCATACTGCGACAGCTCGGCGGTATAGTCGGTGAAGGTCAGGTTGGAACCAACCGGGGTCACGCCCTCGACCAACGGAGTCGTTGCCAGCGGCAGGGCTTCGTAGCGCCGCCACTTGGCGGTCTTGGTCTTGTTGTTGGGGATCACGTACATATCAAGGAACTTCTCCAAGACAAGGTACGGCTGGGCGCGGACCAACAGCTGCACGATCACGAACGCCGCGGTACGCGGGGAAATGTCGCCGTAGAGATTCATGGTTACCTCCTCTTACTACTTGGGGTTTGGGTTATGCTGCTTTAACTGCTACTTTAAATGCTCCTTCAAAATCATTCGGGTCGATCGCCCCCGTCTCTACCACGCGCCGGGACTTCACTGGCTCAAGGGATGTCGGGGCTTTGGGCTCTTCCTTCGGAGGCGGCGGTGGGTCTTCATTCTTCAGCAGCCCGTTGACCTCTTTATACGCTGTGAGCAGGTCGTTGACCTGTTTTGCCGTGCCGCTTTCGAGCACCGCCTTGTATGCCGGTTGCAGGTACTCAGGCTGGGTCCCGATCCACTTCTCTACATCCGGGACTATGGTAAAGGCATCCGCGTGAACGTCGAGGATGGCCTTGGTGTGTCGTTCCTGCACCGATTCTTCCACCGTCTTGGCGGTGGCCTGGAACGGTTCCAGCATCTTCTGGAACTCGGCCGTCAGTTCGGCTTTCAGCTTCTCCCGATCGGTGGCAATCTGCTTGTCCATAATCGCGGCGTGCTCGGGCCAGTCCTCCCGAAACTTGGCAAGGGCCGCGGCCTCCGCGGGGTCTTCGGTAACTACTGGTGCCGTGGGTTCAGCTTTCGGCTCCGTGGCTTTTACCGCGGCGATGGTCTGGGCGACGATATCGGCGACGTTGGGGGGTTCTACCTTCGGTTCGACCTTTGCTTCTGGTTCTGGTTTTACTTCTGGTTCCGGTTTTACTTCCGGTTCCGGTTTTACTTCCGGTTCAGGCGCTACCTTCACTTCCGGTTCAGGGGTTACTTCCGCCCCTGCGGCTTCAGCGAAGAAACCATCAAAAACTGCCTCGGTATTTATAATTTCCTTTGGTTCCATGAGAAACCCCTTTCGTAGTTAGGGCGCAGAGTACATTATTAACTCAACTGTGTCAAGTAAATTGTACTCAGGATTCGTAGATGTTTTTCAGTAAAGTCCTTAACTCTTTCACCGCCCCCCGCAGGTCCGGACTCTCCAGACTCACCATCTGCTCCTGACCAATATCCCGGCGCACCGACAGGTACTCCATCAGGTCCTGCATGATGCCCTGGTTGCTACTGCTTCGTAGTCCGTTGAGCAGCATTGACTCCTTCTCGCGCAGCTCCTGTAATCTGTTCGAGGAGCAGCTTAATTGTGTTGATCTGGTTGGCATCCTTGATCCCCTTTCCTTTCGCCAGTGTGGCGGTGGCCTTGGCCACCAGCTCATTGATCTTGTATTCGACGGTCTGCAGGATCTCCTGCGTCTCCGCCTGGGCCTTCTGCGCCGCGGCCTGATCCTTCTGGGTTTTGGCGTCTATGGAGTTGTTCTGTCGCATCGCCGCGTCGGCCTGGGCTTGGCGCATCTGGTCGAGAATCTTGGCAGCGGTCACGGCGTCCTCGACAATATCAACAGGGAGGTCGCGGGACTTGAGGCGCTCCAGGAGCGTGTCGCGGGTTTTGATGATCGCCCGTTCCTCGGGAGTGAGTGTCTGCATGAATTGATCGAGGGCCGCGCCCCTGATCTCTTTTGCCACCAGCGAGATGTTGCCCCGGGCGATAACCTTATGGTCACCGCGAATCTCCGGACGGAGCGGGGCGAGAAACTGCATGTTCCATTTGACGATGGAGCCGATCACCGAGGCAGTGAAGCGGTCGAAGGCCCGGACTTGATCCTTGGTCACCATGTTGGCGCCGCCGGTCATCTGGCTCATGTTCTGCGACGTTCTGAATGCTTCACCGAGGGGTTGGGCGTTACCCATGGTCCAGCTCTGGATGTTGCTCTCCATGTCCAGCTGCTGCTGGAACCGCTCCCGCAGGGCGATGAGTTCGGTGATGTGGGAGTCGATCTGAATGTCGCGCACGATCGGGTTGTTGTTCTGGGGGTCCAGACTACTATCGGTATAGATGGTGGCGAACGCCCCGATCTCCACCCCGGATTCACGCTGCTTGCGGGAGAGGCGCGACTCGTCAATCTCCGTGATGGGTCCGCAGGTAGCCGAAGCGTTGTCCATGGTCATCCGGTCGATGGAGCACAGTTTCATCTGACTATCGCGGATGGCCTGCGGCAGACTCACCCCGAGAAGTCCCGCCTCGTCCTCGTCATCATAGAAATAGGCGTGGAACATATCACCGACATCCGCGCCGAACGCCGCCTTCTCTGCCTTGATAATCTGATCGTCGATGAGCCACGCATCCACCAGCATGTCCTTGTGCATCTCGCTCTCAGGGATCTCCACCCCGATCGCGGCGATCTGCTTGGCGGAGACGAAACCGAAGTAGCGGAACACCTCATAGTGCCGGCCGTCGTGCTTCAGGTCAGCGGTTTTCTCCAGGAGGCGTAGCTCGGTCTCATAACTATCAGGCTTAAAATTACCGCTGTCGTGGGTGCGCAGGTACTCCTTGATGACGTCGCCGAAGAAGTCCTCCCGGGTGGTGAGGGCTGATAAGTCGTGGCGGGAGAAGATGTACCGCTTGAACAGACCCTCCTGCTGTCGCCAGGTCTTTGCCGTCATGTCGGGGTAGAGATCCCAGGAACGGCATGGCTCGAACACCGGCACCGGCGTCTTCTTGGTTACTGCCCGCCATGCTCCTGTAGTCTCATCTTGCTCCCACACCTTCTCTTCCGTGTAGCCGGTCATCGGCCCTTCAGCGACACCCCAACCGTACAGCCCTCCGGAGCGCACTACCTTCTTGCAGAGCACCGGGTACTCAAGTTCCTGCTCGGTGAGCTGGTCCTCGATGAGGTTCTCCATGTTCTGCGCCCGTTCGTTGGCGAGTGACTTCACCCCATCGAGAATATCCTCCGAGGTGAGGGGGACGGGTTCACCGCCTTGGGCCTCTGCCAACCGCTGCTGCTCCAGGCCAGTGATTACGTTGTCTATATCCTCGCGGGAGAGGTCGGGGTACTCCTGCGGCTTCACCGCATAGTTTTTCTCGCTGGCGGGGAACATCATCTCCATCATCTTCGCGGTGAAGCCAATCAGCTTCAGGCGGGTGTCGCGGGGATAGGTCTTCGACCTTTTGGCGTCGAGCTTGCTCTCCACCTCGGGATCATAGGTGGCCCGGTACTGCCGCAGGTCCTTCATCATCTGCAGCTCGGCGGTCTTGCGTTCGGTCTTGTAGTTGCCGAGTTTGTTGGCCAGGAACGTGCCGAGCTTCTTCAGGGCATCGGCGGGGGTATTGAGATCGTCGGACATGGCGCCCTCCTATTGATGGTGATAGTTGACCACCGTGGACATCTGCACCCCGGAGGAACTGGTTATGGCCCGCATGTAATCGGATTGGTCATACTGCTTGCCGGTGAGAAACATGGTCATATATTGGTCTGCCTCGACGACGTGGCTCCAGTTATTCTTGGCGGGCTTGTCCCGCAGCTTGCCATCGGTGCCCTTCAGTTTCTCGTAGCGGTACTTGGAGCGCAGCCCCTCGACGCACCACTTCATGCTGGGGTCATAGAACACCATCGGGTCACCGTCGGGCCAATCCCGCAGGGCGTTATCCAGGGAGTCGATACGCTGCTTGGGGTCGTTGGTGTAGGCCAGTTTGACATGGTGGCCGTCTTCCCGCGGGAACTCGCGCTTCAGGATCTTGTACCAGGAGTCGTCGGTAGTGTTGTCCTGCCGCACCGAGGATGGGTCAATGACAAAGATGATAGGATTCGTCGGGTAAAACTGCTTCATGATCGGTTTCAGCTTCATCTTGATGAAGGTCTTAGCCCCGATATCGAACCCCACCGCCTCGCGCTGTTTTCGGATACGCCCGTCAACCATCTGCCCGAAGACCGCCGCCGGGGTCCGCGCTGTATCAAGACCGATGACCACCGGGATGAACGGCAGAATCTGCACCGGGATTTTCGAGACATGGCGCTCCTTGAAGGACTTCATGTACACTGGCGTACCCTTGAGGCTCTTGGCATAGCCGACCTGCACCATGGTCCGGAACCACTCCTCGGAACGCCCACCCCGGTCATAGTACCCGTCGGGGAGGTTCTCGATGTTCTCCCCCGGTACACCATCAGACCCATCCCCCGCGGGTTGGCTAAACGTCGTACATTCCACAATGCTGTTCGGGTCGTCATCATCGACTGGCAGATGTTCGAAGATGCTGTGCCAGTAGCTGTCCATCTCGGGGGCGTTGGTATCGCCGAAGAGGCCGTGCCAGGTAGGCCATTCCTCCTTAGGCACGGTCGGGGGCTTCAGCTTCATTTCCGGATAACGGCCGCAGCGTTTCGACAGGTTCTCAACGATACCCCGAGTGATCTCCCGGCACTCGTTCAGCCATGCCCCGGTGGTCTCCATGGAGAGGACCTTCGCTACATCGTCATCGTCATCGAGGGCGCGGAACAAAATCTCTGCATCGACCGGGATGCCGTCTGCCGGGGTGAACTTCATGTAATAGGTGCGCTCAGTCTCCTTCCATCTGCCAATCGGGCCGTCTGGGAACCACGCCTTCCAGGTCTTAATAGTCGTATCTTTCAGCTGGTCGCGGGTGTTACGCACCACCACCCACCGAGTCCGCCGCACGTTGTCAATCCCGGGGGTCTGTTTCATGGCGAAGCGGACGATCTTCATGCAGCAACCTACTGATTTACCCGAACCTATAGGGCCTTTAATGAAAGATTGTTTGTCTTCGCACCGTATAAATTGGGAGACCGTCGGAGGTGCATTATATACTACCGCGTCGTTCATCGCTTCTCGTCCTTCCGTCCAGGGCAGTCATCGCAGTCGGAACAGCTCTCGGCCATAGTCTTCTTGATCTTCGGGCAGAAGAAGCTCATTTCCGTAGCTCCCACATGACTTTGATCGCCGTGGTGTTATTCCGTACCGGGCTCTCCCCTACCTCATGGCGCACGCCGGTTCCCGCCTCCATCTGTACAGTCTTCGGGCAGGCTACGGACTGGCACCCGGAGAGAAGCATTATGACGAGGGGTAAAAACCTCATTTCTTCAGCTTCGCTTTCAGCGTCTTGCCGAGGTCCACCCCGAACCAACCGGCGACAGCGCCGGCCGCAGCCGCACCCGCTATAATCCGCCAGTCGTAGATCCCCATCGCCGGGGGGATAACCGCCATACCTGTCGCGCCGCTTACCGCGGAGGCTGCTTTAGTTTTCTTTTTCGTAGGCATGATCTAACTTCCTCCAAGCGTATGAACCGTCCGAAAACTTCAGACATACCTCACCCTTCCAATTTAGACCTACGGACTCTGGGTCACAAACTGGTTCAGGGTCATCATAAAGAATGTCGATAACCTCACTGGTGGTTTGGAGCGCCGCACATCCAGTCGCTGCGAACAGCCATAACACCATCACAAGGGCCTTCAGACACCCCATCTCATACCTCCATCTTCACGACATAACGGCAGTGGCCCATGAAATCCCCGGGATCGGCGGTCTGGGCGAAGGTGAAACCACACTCCTGCCAGGTCTCCTGAACAAACGTGGAACAGACCTTCCTGGTCGGGGTATATGACTTGTGAACTAACTGCGCCCACCAGACTTTGAGCAGCGACAGATACCCATACTGCTGCTTCTTCTTGTCGGCCCGATACTCAAGGACTTGTGCCAGGACCTTCTCCGGCTCCACAGTCACGACTTTCGGCGCCGCGCCGAAGTAGACGATCCCCTTCAAGGTCTTCAGCCGCTGTGAGGCGGGGGTTATCACGTAGCCGTTCCCCTCGACCATCTCGGCGATAAAGAGCCCACCCTCCATCCAGACGAGCAGTGCAATGTGGGAGATGGACTGCCCGGTGAGTACCCGTATGGCTTTTGAGACAAAGCCGGTGCCCTCAAGGAGGATCACATCCCCGGAAAGTGCTCTTGTTCTCATCTCATCATAGTTCATGCCATCCTCCATCTACAGTATCTGCACCGCGGCTCCAGGCCATGCTTGCCGTTTCGCCTGCGCAGGGGGCAGTAAGATTTCATACCAGTTGGAAATGTGGATAGTCAGGGCGCTTCTTCCACAACCCCCCGGCATCAAGACCAACCACTCGACCAATCCGCGCTGCCTCCAGGTATTCCGGAACACCGTCGTTGTCCCCATCCCACTTCGTATCCCAGGTGGGGGTCTTGCCGCTGATGAAGAGGTGAACGTCGAACGCCCGGGCGTGACCGGTCGGGTCGGGGAAATGGCGGCTGTTCAGCGTCCAGGTGATCTGATACCAGTCCTTCGGGTGCAGCGGTGCGAGACCGGCCTCCTTGCGCAGGATCTGGCATATCTCCAGAGGGGTCTTATTCAGGGCGTGAAGGCAGCGGACTTTCTCTAGAGTATGAAACCATTTATACTCGGTCAGGATCTTCACCAGCTCATCTCGGTCGCGCCCCTGTGCGGCATAGGCCAACTGCCGTTCCCGGGTCCGGAGGACTTCACCCAACCCGAAGGGTATCCGCGCTTCGGCCATCGCCGCAGAGAACTCCGCGAACTTGAGTTGCAGTTCTTTTGTCATTTCCTGGATTTTGCCCATCATTTACCCCCCGGCCAGAGCCTGTGTGTCACCAGTAGATAGATAAACGCAAGGATTGATACCCCAATGGCCCATGATACGCCGTCGATAAATCTGTTCCCGAGTTTGTTGGTCACATGCGCTACGCGCCGCAGGTCTTCAACCTCTTCTGTGGTCAGGGAGGGAAAGCGGCACGGATGGTCAGAAAATGCCGCCTTGATCGCCTCAATGTCGGCTTCGGTCAGCTTCCTATCCCCCGCTCCCCGCCGCTCCGGTCCTCTATATTCTTCCTGCACAGTCACCTCCTCACAGTGTTTGAAGTTCGTTTGCTAGGATGCTGCGTTCGTGGGGTTGGTACATTAGTTACAGGTACATCCCCCGCCAGAATCTACGGCAGAGGAACAGTAGCCGAGAGTTTTCCCGTCCGACTTCCAGCAAATTACTTTGTTGGCTGAGCCGCCAGCATTTATAGTCACAGTCCCGTTTGAATTAGCCGTGATAGTGTCTATGACCGGAGTCACCGTGTTATCTGCCCTCGACCTTATAACAGTCTTAAACCCCATGTTTGTCGAGGTCCAATCTTGAGTTGCCATAATTTTTATTGCCCCGCGGAAAATTGAATCAGCATTGGTGTTGTCATAGTACCCAAGCACACCTATCTGCCCAAAGGTGTCGCCTGATTTGAGGCCGTCTGAAGCTCGCTTGCCTTTGAATACTAAAGTTGGAGCCACAGCATCATTGTCGGTCCTGGAAATAGTTGCTATGCTGCTAGCCTTGTCCCAAAGAAGTCCTGCCGCTCCTGCCGGTGTATTAGCACCATCAGCAAATATAACCTGCGTGTCTGCTGCGGTGATCGTAGCTGTGCCTGTCTGGTCAGTGCCACAAGTATAGGTATTGGTAGTAACGTCATACAGTAATTTGCTTGTGGTAGCGTTGTCACAGTTGGGGACAGGATGTTTTACAGCTTGCCATCCCAAAGTAGTACCTTCGCTTATAAATGAAGTTGTGCCTGTTGATGGTATGCGCCACTCTAACCCAGGCGTATCGTCTATGTACCCGCTTGCTGCGATAATGTCTTGAGCTGCACCGGAACTATTTTTGACAGTAATAACCTTTCCGGCTGTACAGCTTGCCGGTAAAGTTGTGTCTGCTCCTGCTGCACCGCTAGTAATAAAAACTGTAGTATGTGAGCATGATACCGTTCCCCCTGCGGCTATCGAGGCAAGACTTGGACCACCGCCATTGTTCCACAGTTCGGTAACTGTTTTTGAAGTCGTGCCATCAGATAACGTTGTAGCAGTGACAGTCCCTGCGCCGTCAACAGTAACCGTTGGGGAAGTTGGTAACGTCCCGTTGGTCGGTGCCAAATAAAGGGCAAATGTAGTCCCATTTTGGTTGTTGGCAAATTGCTGCGAAGTGATAAATCGCAACGCCCCGCCTTGCTGCCACGCTGAACCATTCCATCCCCATCCAGCCAAACCAAATAGATAATCATTGTTAGGCGTGACGGTCGGACTAGACTCGGTTCCACCTGCTTTATACCCCCTGAATGCTGGCACGGTGTATTGTGCGCCGTAGGTGTAAAGGTCCAGTTTGGATTTATCAGCATCGCCCTTTATTCGTAAACCAAGAAGCCCGGTTGCATCGGTGTCTATGTCATAGATATGGGTTGCCGAAGGTGCGGTTACTCCATCCGGTAAGGTTCCTGATTCGGACGCTTGAGATGGATACCCTGATATGGCGTTGACGTAAGCATCATAAATGTTTGTCCTCTCTACATAGAATGTAGTGGAATTATCTTTATCTACATTTGTTTCAGTAAGTGCGTCAGTGGCAACTGTGCCAACATTCCAGAACTCATTGCCAGATAATTCACAGCCAGTAATTGCAGTTGGTGTTGCATAATTTAAGTGGATGTATTTAGCATCATCCCATAAGTCTTTTTTGAAATTATTGTCTTTGATTTTCCACCTAGAACTAGCTTCTACTAAAATGTTTGCCGTCTGCGCTATGTCAATCCAGTTGTGTTCTACATAAACTCTATCCGAGTTAGGACCAATATGGATGTTGTAATCCATAGAGTATGACAAAACAGTGACGCCGGTCTGTGAACTGGTGGCATTGACAGGACTGCCGGAAATGTCGGCAAGATCGAGGGTGTTGGAGGTTGCGGCGATAACCTTGTAATACGTTGAGGCAGAAGGAAAACCAGCAGATACTTTTACATATTCCCCTTCCATGTCGGCAATGTGGGCAGCAAATCTATCTGGAATACTGGTAAGGGTAATCTGGTTGCTGCCGCTGGTGGTACTGGCTACTGCTCCCAAATTTCCGTATCCGCCAGCAGAATAAATATGATTATTATTTATACGACTGACGACATTATTAGCATCAGTATAAATACCTTTGTTGAAGTCTATAATTACGTTATTTTGGGTATAGTTGTCAGATGAAGAGGGATTAACACCAATACTCCCGTATACATGAAAAGTCTGCATTATGTTTTCTTTGATGTGTGTAGCCACCCCGCCGTAGGTGCCATTACTGGCAACACCGTGTTTCACCCTCTCAATATGATTAAATCTGATATAGTTTTCTCTAAGTTTCCCCCACCAATCATCGGCGGTCCACGGAGCACCGTCACCATCTGGACCATTAAGAATAACAGCAGCACCATTAGTGTATACCTGTGACGAGTTGGGAGCATTCCACATCATACCGTCGATGTGATTATGTTCGATTGTAATGTATCTGGCATTGGTGAGAGAAAAGGCATTTATATCTGCACCGAAGACAATCGAGCAGCCTGAAATACTAATGTCATCCTTCTGGTTGATGGTCAGCCCGGTAACAAGCATTGAAGGACTACCGACAGGGCAACGGATTGCCAGTTTCTCGCCAGCGGTAAGGGCATTATTGATGTGTTCCCGGCGCTTTGCCATATTGATAGCTGTCTGCCATGCTGTACTATCGTCGGTTCCCCATGCGGCCTCGTCTCGCGTTATGGTAACGGAAGCAGCGTCGGCAAGGGTCGCTTGTGTAGCACTGTCAACGCTCTGGATAGTGGTATAGAGGTTTTTACCGTTGGCTCCCGCTCCGTGTACCACTATGCGCTTATTCTGATCGGCAGCGGTGAAAGCGGCTGACATGGAAGTGAACACGGCAGAGGATGCGGTAATTGCACCGTTACGAACACGGCGGGTGTCAAACGCTGCGCCCAAATCGCGGAGGTCAACAGAAGCCTTACGGCTGTACGTTGCCGCCACCTCATCATTCGTAGCCCTGCCCCCACCTGCGGAGGTGTACGCCTGTTGCACATAACGTGCATCCCCCCGCGTGTCGTTGTGGTACTGGGGGTGATCGTCGGCGGTTTTGTGGGCTTCACGGGCTGCGGCGGCGGCGGCGGAGTAGGAGTTGAACCCGGCGATGGTCTTGTAGGTGGAGGCGGCGGTGGATGATTTCAGCCGGTCATTGATTTGAGCCTGAGTGCTGCTGCTGTATGTTGTTTGTTTGGCAAGTGTCTGGTAGTCACTATGCCCATGGTTGCCAGCGGCCGCATGGTACTCCCCGGTGCCGAGGGTGTGGTGAACGGCGCTGGCACTGTTGTCGGTGTCGATGTGTTCGGCGGGGATGTAGCCGAGCAGCAAGTCTGTAAGGGGAGTTGCCAGCTCAATCTGCCCCGTAATGTCGGCCCACTCAATCGGACCAACTGCCCCGCCACCACTGGCTGCAACAGCGGCCGAAAGATTTTCGAACCTAAGGTCAAGACCAGTGATTGCCGACATCGGATGTGCATCCGCCCCCGACCTTCCGGCCAACTGACTGTGCAACGTGTTGCTCCCGCCCTGGCTGGTGTAGGCAAGGCCGATGAAATCAACCTGTAGCAGATGGGTATTTATGCCGGTTGTGGAGTGATAAAACCGGACCTGAACCGTACCGGAATCAATATAGGCAGTATCCGACGATATGCCGAACGATACCCAACCATAGGTCGATGTGCCGTGAATTGGTGTCGGATTGAGGTCATCCCACTGCCCAGACGTGTTATTGTAGACCTGGAGATATACATTGTGCGTTGCCGAACCGGTGTAGTTGAACCGGGCGGCAACCTGGTTGAATGAATCGACCCCGGTGAATGTGTAACGAACATCAAAGCCGACGGGCCCGGTAACCTCGGCCACCTGATAAATAAGCCCGTCATTGGCGTTATGGGTTGCCGTCACCGATCCGGTTGGCGTGCCGGTCGTGACGGTCACCGATTGGGAAGAGTATGACTTAAATGCGCCACCCGGCCACTCGCCGCCGTCCCAGGTTGGTTGGCCGCCGCTCTCCGATATTTTGCCGAGCGATGAGGCATTAACAAGCAGATCCTGCTTACCTCCCCATGTCGTTTTTTCCGTATCAGTGACAAACCGGTGAGTGGCATCCTCGGTGATGGTGGTTGCCGCCTGGTCATGCGCCGCCGGCGGGAAGGTGGTAGGCTTGTCAGTGACCAGCCCCCATGCCGTCGTACCATTCTTCATCACCGGGCGCAGCACCCCGGGTGCCATCATGCGGATGGCCGTGCGGTTGATCATTACTGGTATCTTGTCCACTGAAGGGGAAACCGTCGTTGTCGGCAGCCGGGACTTGAAATAGTGGATCATACTGGTGTCAGCGAAGCAAACCCCAGTTACTGCCAGTGCGGCTATGATGCCGAGTATCTCTGGTTTTCTCATCGCGCAGGCTCCATATACAACTGCTCACCGGTGTCCTCATCCATCAGGAACTCGCCGGTATCATCATGGGTAACGTAGGTAAGGCCGATCGGCACCGGAGGACTGAGGACCATGATCGGTGTAGCAGTAAGGGCGGTTGGCGCCAGGATCTCAAACGGGTCCCGCGCCCCAAAGAGACAGACTGCCAGAGGCGGCAGCGCCCCGGTCACCGTGACCGTAATCACTTCGTCGCTTCCGGGTCTACCGTGATAGCACCCTTGATCACCCGCCGCACCACATTGTTTCTGCTTATCTCCACATCGTAGACATAATCGCCGGCGGCAAGGGCCGCGGTCTCAGTGGCGGTCAGGGAGAGCTGCAGCTGTCCGGTCTCCAGGTCAGGAGTGACAGTAAAGGCGGTTCCGGTAGCTGAGTTATATTTGTTTCTCAGCTTCGCCGCCGGCACCCAATCGGTGAGGTCGTAGATCGTCCCATCCTCGTTCTTTAAGGCGAAGGGGGCAATCACGGTATTATCCACCGTGGCGCCCTGCTCTATGATGAAGTCATATATGGCGGCGGGCATGGCACCCTCCTTATGGGGTAAAGAGGGTATCAGCCGAATTGGTGAGGAAGTAGGTCTCCACTCCGTTCATGAATACTTTGACGTCGACGGCGACCCCGGCAGCGGTGGCGCAGCTGTACTTGACCGCCCCGACGCTCTGCGTGGAGTAGTTGGCCATCCCCTTGGTGCCAAGGTTATATGCCCGGGAGAGATTCGGATTCGGTGAAAATCCCTGGACCCGGGTGCCGTCGAGGATCGGCAGTTGCTTGCCCATGCCCCACACCGTACAGGTGGCCGGCGTAGCCGTCGAATATTTCCTGAACCCCAGCTTGTCGATCGCCAGGGCGGGAGAAGAGAGCGCGAAGAGTATGAGGCTGAGCAGGGCATACCCGAGTAATCGTTTCATGTGTCCACCTCCTACAGATTGATCTGTATATTCACCGTCGGCGCATGAAGCCCCTGCTCCACCGCTTTCGACTCCTTCGGCTCCAGCTCTGCCAGCCGGGTCACCGTCTTAAAGATGTCATGCTTGGTCCCGAGCCCCACCCGCGCATCGAAGAACTCCAGGTAGATCTCCTCCAGGAACTCCTCCGCCATGGTGGCGCACTTCAGTTTGAAGGTAAGGCCTTGCTCCCGAACCACTTTCTGCGCATCCGCCAGATCGCGGCGGAAGGCGGGTAACTGTTTAAAAAGAAGGTAGCGTTCCGGTGGGATGTTGTAGCGGAGGATGATGTCTTCTTCTTTCTCCGCCCCCAGGGCGAGTTCCAACGGCAGCTTGGGCGGCCACGGCGACATGGCTTTCGCCTCTTCCGGCGCCTCTTCGGAATAGACCTGCGGCAGCATGGGGATGTACGCCTCCTCACCACCACCTAGATCGTGGAAGTCATCCTGCAGGTCGTTGAAAAGACCCTCAACACCAAAATTATGTCCGCACCCCGTCTCCATGGGCGCAGCATAATGTTAAACCTGTGTTGTGTCAAGTTAAATGTGTAGGTGGGTGAGTAAGAATTTTACTCAGTGGGTGGGGGTGGGTCTTTTATATGTTACTGTGGCGGTGGCTACGCCGGTAAGCTGGTTGAAGGTTCGGGCACTGTCCTTTATATCCCACCCCTTCGGGCACTCTGCGAGCACCAAAGCCCGCAGTTCCATAGCTGCGTCCCGCGGGTTCATAGGACATCCCGAGAGGGTGAGAGTCTTTATTTTTACACTTGGCCCCTTCTCAGCCTGACGGCGCTGGCGTGGCCATTTGCGGGCGAAGGGGGTGGGGTTCTGTTGGGGGGGTTGAGGTCTCATGCTATGTTCCACTCCCACGCTGTGGCTGTGATACCCCCCCGTTCGTCCTGCGTCTCCGTCACAGTTGGGGTAATCCGTGGCACCGGCGCCCCTAAAGGTACTTCCGGGAGACCTGGCCCCTCCAGATATAGGATTATGGACTGACTATCGAAATCCCAGGATGCACCTACAATTATATGCCCTTCCGGCATATGCATGGCTTTTTCGATCATAAACGGAGCGGCTAACATGCTGGCCATTCGTCGTGGACTTTTATTCATGGGTACTCCCCCCTTGCGGTGCGGTGGAACATTTCCCACTCTGTTTTCAGGATCAAGGCCCTCATCCGCGCCGCTGCTTCTTTTGCCAGTCGTTTCATTCTGCGCTTGCCTTTGGTTCTGGTTTGGATTCTACGGCTACGCGGCCCAATAGCAAATATTTTTACGGTTCCGTAGGTGTGGATTTTCAGGGGGGTGCCGGGGTATCTTCGCCATTTAAAAGTAGGGTCTTTGCTCATGGGGCTGAGCATACTGTATTAAACTTGACGGGTCAAGTTATTTACAATTTTTTGGAAAAATTTTTTGTGATCATACACCGGGACGCATGAAGGTGGGGGTGGGCCTTTCGATTCTACCCCCCAGCCCCCCGTCTCAAGGAATCACTATGTAAAAAATCTGGCGCGTAGCGCCTACCTCTAAGATTTTGACGTTCATTACCCCGCGCAAGCGGGGCGCGGACAAAAAGATGCCCGGAAGCGGCGGTGCCTCCGGGCTTGGTGCGTCAATCAATTCTCTGGAAAGTCATAATCATGTAGGAAATAACGCTGCCCGCCGATCAGAATGTAATGGGATGCGGCGTTGCTGTAACAAATAGCATAAACTCTGTACTTCCGGCCGGGGCCTTGGTCAGCATCTCGCGGGCCTCGTCTAACAGCTCCTGGGCGGTGCCGTGTTCGGTCCTGATGGTTAGTTCCTGGGTGCCTTTGTGAATATTGATATAATGCCCAGTGGCAACTACGGTATGGGTGATTTTCATTGTTCACATCTCCCCGTAAATATTGCGCCGCTCAAGCTCGGCCTGGGCAATAGCGGCGTATGCGCGGCGGTTCGCGGCCTTCTCTTTCGCGTAAATATTATGCAACTGGTTATCCGTGGCATTCCGGCAGAAGGCGGTAAACTCTATTTTATCTTGCGGTTTCATCTCTTCATTCTCCTTTCAATTATAGCGTAGTGCGTAGCAGGTCACGGCGACAATGGCAGCGATCAGGATCATGGGTTAGCCCCTCCGATTCACAGGGTAGTAGACCCAAGTGCGAAAACTGCCGCTCATGTTGCACAAATATAATATATCTCCTTTTTCGTTCTCAGCTATCTTCCGTTCATATCCTGGTTTGGGTAGTGGCTCCCCGTTGCAGAGACGTTGCGCAACTTTCCGGGAAAGTGTCTTGTATTTAGGATACTGCAGGCGGTCAAATCGAAACAGATATTCCGGAGTGATTAGTTTCATATCAATTCCCTTTCCCGATCTGGATCAGGCTCCAGATTAATATAATGATGCCTCCGAGGGTTATGGCTTCCATGCGCTAGGGTCTCCTTTCGTCACGGCGTATATCATTTGGCTGTCCAGCTCCTCCCTGGTGTATCCGTCATACCCATAGTATCCCCAACATTCCTCTCGTTCGGGCTCGCTCCATTCGTCGTCAATAGATGCCCGTTCGTAGGTCCATATACATACGCCGTATACTTCACCGTTGCACCACTGGCTGTATGTCTTTAAAGCACCTTTAGCATACTCTAGCGGGTCCGTCACATCTTCAGGAACAATATAATATCCCTGGGCACGGTCAAGAGCTTGTTCCGCTGGGCTGTTCTCGCCTTTCGTGTCCTTCACAGCGAAAGGGCCGGCGGTGATGTGGCAGGCGGTGGTGCCGGGTCCATGATTATCCCTGGTGCCGTCATGGGTGAACACGCGGCCGGGATGCTGGCGGATGATTCGTTTAAACTCGTCGATCTCTGGGCGGGAGGTGTCGTGTATATAGCTCTGGTCGAATTGGTAAAAATCACCTTCATCTCCATCGAAAGGATCATTGGAGTCCGAGTCAGTAACAAGGAAGGCCAGGACCGCCTTTAATCCATTCTCGGCAATATAAACATGCTCCGGGTCGCCTTCAGGGTCGAAGGGTAGCGGGAAGGCATGCTCCTGGTCATGGGCGCGTTCGTAATACTCTAAGGTGTGGGTGGTGTGCTTTTTTACTGGCATGGGGTCTGCTCCTTTCTTAATTCCTCTTCAAAAATGGCGGTCGCTTCAGCGGCGCGGGCGTCGATCTCGTCCCGGTGGCAGGGAACACAGTGTGGGAAATACTCACAGAATCTCACAACCGGACACAGTGGCATTAATAACTTCCCCCCTAAAATGGCGTTTTTGACACTGAAATTATGACATAATTCAATGAATTGTCAAGCTCGATCCGCCGAAAAAACGTGATAGTTGTACTGTGTTCGAGTTTTATTAGAGAGTCGTTAATTAAAAACCATAACACAGGTAACTACGTCAAATGGCGGAAAACAGGTAAATCTGAGGTTTTTGTAAAGGAATTTGCTGTGTAGTTAGTTTAATTATGTCGAGGGCTCTTGCATTTAAAGATCGCTGTAAGCTACCAGGATTGTTGAGGAAACCCACAGTGCAAAGATTTAAAACGTGCGTTTTTTTATGGAGCGTGATAGTTGAGTTATGTCTGAGTAATCCACGTAAGTGCTTGTAATCACTCCACTAACATAATTTATATAATCTAAATATGTTTAAAGAGTACGATGTAGATAAAATTAGTCGGCAGCCCTTCTTTTTTTCTGACCCCTAAATCTAATGAAGACGTTTCTAACGAAATTTCGAAAAAGATGGGGCTCTCTTGTTTCAGCAAACAACGTACATTTCAAACGCTAAAAATTATATAAACAGCGTAGCCCCGCCCCTAGAGCCGATCCCCGCGCATTTTCCCCGACACTATTACAATCACGTTTCGAAAATAAAACGTACTATTCAAAACTTCAAACTATGACAACCTATTGGAATCATTAAATACCAACTATCACGTTTTAAAATCTCCTAATAAAACTCCCACTTGACACCGCGTGTTTAACATGTTATACCATAGTGCAAGAAATAAAAATAAACGCATCAGGAGGCATAAAAATGAAGCTCGGATATTTAAAGAAAGACCACCAAGAACGCTTCAATCTGAAAAAAGGGTGGTTCGTGGTCGCCTGGCGCATAGTGGATGCCTCCGGCCGTGATATGGTGCAGCCGTGGAGTAGGACAAAGACCGAAGCGCGGCAGACCGCCAAGCAGCTAGGGATTGAATTGAAAGGGGAATTGAAATGAACTATAAATGCACCGTTCCCTACATTCACGACATGGGATCAATCACCCCGTTCGGGGTGCAGTCCTCGCCGATGGGGACCAAAGAAGAAAACGCCCTTTGGACTATCAATAATATGCGGGACCATGACGGTCTGAAGCATCTTGAGAAGCTGCCTAAAGGCACAAAGTTTGAAAGGGTAAACCGATGAAAGCACATTTCAACCAACAGCCTGACGGCTCTTTACCGCCTTTAGAGTGGTACGACGTTGAAAGCGTACAGCACGCCCTAAAATTATGCTGGTGCCTGAGAATCCAACCGCCTGTTATATATGTCACTATAGACGACCGCTGCCACCCGAACGGCGCGCCGATAATGGTTAAGCGTCTGGAACTTCAATGGAACAAAAACAAAGGAGGAAACACCCAATGACACACACAGCCACGTACAGCCCAGAAGACAACAAACTGAGACTTTACCCAGCGCACCGCCTGAGCGCCGAAGAGTATGCACAAATGAAAGCGGCGGGGTTCTCCTGGGCACCCCGTCAAGAGCTGTTTGTTGCCCCAATGTGGACCCCGAACCGGGAGGATCTCCTTATATCCTTCTGTGGGGAGATCGGCGACGAGGATAAAAGCCTTGTGGAGCGGGCCGAAGAGAGATCGGAACGGTTCGAGGAGTACAGCGAGAAGCGAGCCGACGATGCCAAACGGGCGGGGAATGGGGTTAAAGCCATTGCGGATAACATCCCTTTTGGGCAGCCGATCTTAGTGGGCCACCACAGCGAGAAGCGAGCGAGGAAAGACGCGGAGCGCATTGAGAACGGCATGAGGCGAGCCGTCAAGATGTGGGAAACGTCAAGTTATTGGTCTGAGCGCGCCGCCGGTGCTATCGCTGCGGCGAAATATAAAGAACGACCCGACGTTCGCGCCCGGAGGATTAAAGGGCTTGAGTCCGACAAGCGGAAGCAGGAGCGGACGAAGGCAGAGGCAGAGAAGTTTTTAAAGGCGTGGGAGAAGACCAACAGCAGGGAACTCGCTCTACAAGTGGCGAACTATGACCATATAAGTAAATGCTTCACCTTGGAGAAGTACCCGCGCAACCCGCCGGCGTCTCAATATGAGGGCAGTATGGGGCTGTGGTCCGCCGTTGACGGCGGGGTTATCACTTGGGAGCAGGCCCGCGAGATTGCTATGAATAGCAAGCCCCGCGTCATTGCCTGGTGTGATCGGTGGATACAGCACTATGACAACCGCCTGATATATGAACGCGCCATGCTGGCAGAGGCCGGGGGTACGGCGGCGGACAAGTATGATATTCAACCTGGCGGGCGTGTCCTGGTTCAGGGTGAATGGTGTACCGTTATCCGCGTCAATAAGGTGGGGGGAGTGGTCAACAGCCTGACGACTAACCGCCGCTTTGTATCTAAGGTCGGCGTTGAGCTGGTGCGGGGCTATGAGCCGCCGACGGATGAACAACAGGCAGCAGTGAAGAAAGCCGTTTCGAAAGCGCCGATATGCAATTACCCCGGTGAGATCCTGGTAAAGAATCATTACACCGGCACGGCTGAGCCCCAGACGGCGCGAGAGATCACGCAAGCGGAATGGACCCGGTGTCATACGGACTACAAAACCACGCGGGATGTTGTCGCCACGGACACCGCCGGGGCGCATCGGGTGCGCATCATGTATGGGGGCGGCAAATATAGCCCCGTTTTCATCACGGATGCGAAGCGTAAAGACCCGCCAGCGCCGGAGGTGCAGCAAGAGACCGTGCCGGTGATCCCACCGCCCGAAAGAGTTGTAACCCCGCGCCCAGTGTACCAGGCAGCGCCCGTCAATCCTGAGCTGCAGGAGATGAAAGCCGCCTTAAAGGCGGGGGTGACGGTTGTCACCGCGCCGCAGCTGTTCCCCACTCCGCCGGAGATCGCTGCACGAATGACCGAATATTTAGAGGTAACCCCCGGTTGCACGGTCTTGGAGCCTTCCGCCGGGACGGGGAACTTAATGGAAGCGGTTTTAGGGTCATTCAGCGATGTCTGCGGGTATGATGTAAGCCCCGCCGGGTGTAGCAAGCCTAACACTGAGGGATTGAGCCCTAAGAACTGCGCTTCGTGCCTCACAGGCACAGCAAGAGCAAAGAAGGCGCGAGGGGAGGCGGTCAGCTTCATCGCCTACGAAATAAACAGGACGCTCGCGGAACAGCTGCAGAGCAAATATCAGGGCGTTGCGACGGTCATCAACGAGGACTTCCTCACCACCGGGGAGAACCCGGACACCTTCGATCATATCATAATGAACCCGCCTTTTGAGAACGGGGTGGACATCAAGCATATAAACCACGCCTATGGAATGTTGCGCGAAGGTGGGCGGCTCGTTGCCCTGTGTGCCGCAGGACCCCGACAAGAGGCCGCATTCAGAGACCGGGCCGATCATTGGGAGGTGCTACCCGCTGGCAGTTTCAAAAACCAGGGAACCGGGGTGAATGTGGCACTGTTGGTGTTCACCAAATAAACGCAGGTCTGAGACCGGGGCGCACGTCGCGCCCCCTGAGGGGAGAGAGACGATGGAAGCGAAGCATACACCCGGACCATGGAAGGCGGTAGACGTTAGGGATGCACGAAACAACCCCAGCGGTTATGCGGTATGGCAGGACATCGAAAGACCATTTTCTGACAGCCCGAGAGGAAATAAAATATGTGCAACCCCTGACGGGACGACACCGCAGAATAAAGCCAACGCCGCCCTTATTGCCGCCGCGCCGGAGCTTTTAGAAGCCTTGGAAATGTTGGTTGTAACCGATAATGATAAAAGCTGCCCCTACTGCACAAAAACGGAATGGGGGGAGGAAAAGCATGATGAAGATTGTGTTTATCATCGGGCCTATAAAATCATAGCTAAAGCGAGGGGGGAAAACCAATGAAATGCAACCATAAGAGAATCAGAGTTTACCGCCTTGTGGGTCATGTTGGCGAGCTGCGCGGCGGGGTGGTTCACTTCGACTCAAGAGAAGTAGACTATGAGGAAGTTGACGAGGTAGTGTGCATAGACTGTGATAAGCATTATGATGCTTATGAAGACGCGGCAGACGAGGCAACCCCGGAGCCCCAGGAGGACATTAAAGCGGTTGTGGGGGCCTTCATTAAGCTCGCCGAGCGTACCGGCATCGTCGACAGCGACCCGCCGGAGTACATCAAGATCCTGAAAGTCTATAAGGGGATGGAGACCCCGACCCCCGCAGGCGTGGCCCAAATAGGTACACCCAACGACTGCAGCGGTTGTGCATTAAAGAAGTCTGACGAAGCCCGACGGCGCAACCCTTGGGGCGTAGATCCCAAACATCATTTAAGCGATTGGCAGGAAGAAGTCGCCAACGGTGATACAAGACTTGGTTATTGGGAATGGGTGCAGCATAGAGAAGAGGAGGCCTAACATGCCTAAAAGATATACCAACGCCTGCAGCGCCCGAGGTGCACAGATGGGACGGGCTACGACCATAGCGCCGAGAGACACCAAAGTCAAGTTACACCTGGAGCGGGTCCGATTAACTCAGCAGGGGTATGACCCCGGTGGGGCGTATTGGGGGAACTGTGAGCCGTTATACACCTTTTACGACGATGATTGCACCGTTGATGATTACACCAGGGCGCGAGGACGGGAGCAGGCAAAAAACATCATCATGCAGAAGTATCCGAACGCGAGATTTTACAGGTGAGGGGGCATAACATGCACAACGACCCAATAAGAGAGAGAATCCGCACGCGGCGGTCTGAGTTAAAAGACCTGCTCGCCCTCGGCGACTCTGTGAACAGAAGACTCATGACGGAGTTCGGCCTCAGTTATGGTATGGTCTGCTATTATCAGAAAGAACCTGGGGTGGATCGCCGGGTTAAGTTCACGGCAGCGGTGTTGCAGGAGCTGTCCGAGATGACCCTTGACGACCGTCGGCGCTGGGCCGAGCGGGAGAACGTCGGAAACAGATCGGTGCAGGATGCACTCCGCCGGTATAAGAAGCGCAAGAACCAGCAGGTTGGGGACAACCTCCGCCAGCGGGGCTACATCGACTTTGACTCCGGGGCGGAGCTGCGCAGTATGGGTCTGACACCGGCACGGTTGCGGGTGGTGCGGAAGCATTTAAAGCAGATCTATAAGTTGGGGCTGGAGGCACCCAACAGGTTGACCCATCCGCCAACGGGGCGGGTGTATCTGCTCGAACGGCAAGAGCAGCACAGCCTGCTCCAGAATCCTGACCTTTTTTTGAAATTTCGGGCGGAGCACATACGACTGACGTGGGACTCTGTAAAACCCTTGACACCCGCCGAATAACTTGTATAATAGTTTACAAATAATACAAAGGGGGCGCCCAATCATGGCCCGACCTAAGAACAAAGAACTGAAAGCCCTGTTGAAAGAGCGGCGGGCTGACCTCATCAAGGTACATCCGACGGGGTGGGTGGACCTGCTGGTGGAGGAGTTTGGCATCGCCCGGAACACCATTTTTTACCACCTGCGCGAAGAGGGGAAGGATGGCCGGTTCAGGTATACCAAAGACGAACGGCGGCGGCTACTCACCGCCTCTAAAGAGGAATTAGCCGCGTTCGCCACCCGTACCGGTAAATCGTTGCTGGCCGTCCAGCGCCTCGTCGCCAGGGAGAAACAGAAGACGGAGAACCACGACTCCGGCCAGCGCACCACTTTCTTAATGCTGCAGGGCTATTTCAACTTCGACGACGAGGCCGAGCTGCACCTGTTTGGCTTCACGTTGACGGATGTGGTCATGGCCCGCCGGGTCCTGCGTCCGTTTGGTCTGACCGTCGAGAACCGCAGCCTCCTGCACCCTGCATCAGGCCGGTTCTTCCTCTTAACCATGGAGGACCAGGAGGAGCTATTGCATGATGCAGAGGCCTTTCTCCGTCGCCACGCGGCGCGGATCAAAGAAGGATGGAGGACGACATGAGAAGAACGATTAATTGGGACATCCTGGCAGTCTGGGGCGGGCTCCTCGCCTTCGGGTGGTACTTCGTCTTCTGCTTCATCTTCATGGCGAGGAACCCGAAGGCCAATCAGGTGTATACACTGACCCATCCCGGCCAAGTGCTGCGGATGGAGAGGGTGGAGGGGTTTCAATAAAATAATTTGAAAAAAACTTGACAAATAAATAAAACGTGTGATAAGGTGAGCAAAAATTAAGACAGGACGAAAAAGGGGGTGACGGTATGTGAATCAGGACTGAAGGAAAATATAGGCAGTAGCCCCAGAGTGTCACGGCGCCTGGGGCTTTTTAGGTGAAAGCCTTTTGATGCTATGACTGGAGGAAGCTGTGGCACTACGTTTACTCACCCTCGATATAGAATCTTTTTACTCCACAGAATACTCCCTCTCGCGCATGACGAACGAGGAGTATGTCCGGGACCCCCGTTTCGAAACCATCATGGTCGGCCTCAAGATGGAGGACCGCCCCGCGCTGTGGATTCCTAAACCCCAGATCCCCGCCGTCTTCGCCCGTATCCCTTGGTCTGAGACCGCTGTCCTTTGCCATCATGCCCATTTTGATATAGCCATCCTGGAGTGGATCTACGGCATCCGCCCCGCCTTTATTTGCGACACCCTCTCCATGTTCCGCGCCCTGTATCCAGCTGAGTCCCATTCGCTCGACAACATGACCAAAGTGCTCGGCCTGCCGCCGAAGGGGCACGAAGTCAACAACGCCAGGGGCAAACGCTTCGCCGACTTCACCCCCGAGGAACTGGCCCGGTATGGTGCATATTGTGTCAACGACGTGGAGCGGACCAAGGAAGCATTTGACATTATGAAACCACAGGTGCCGGTCTCCGAACTGCGCCTGATCGACCTCACCGTGTGTCTCTTCACCGAACCGGTGTTAGAACTGAATGAAGAACTACTCCTGGAGGCGTACCATGATGAACGGCAAGCCGTTTTAGAGCTGTTCCTGCGCGTGTTCCCGGAGATGGAGGCCGTTGCACGGAAGGCCATCGAGGGCGAAGATCCTGAAGCATGGAAGAAACTGAAAGCCCCGTTGTCCTCCAACCCGCAGTTCGCCGAGATGCTGCTAGGCCTGGGCATCGACCCTCCGAAGAAGTTATCCCCTGCAGCCGTGAAGCGCGGTGACGCGGACCCCGAGAGCGCCGGTGAAGCACCCGTCGGGTTACTCCCCAAGGTGTCGAAGAAGGAGAAGGAAGCGTTCCGGGCGGAGCACGGTTACCCACACCTCTGCGATGTCTGGGCCTATGCCTTCGGCAAATCAGATGAAGACTTCAAACAGCTCCTAGGGCATGACGATCCTGCGGTCGTTGCGTTGGTTGAGGCTCGGATGGGCGCGAAAAGTACGATCAAGGAGACGAGGGCCAAGCGGTTCATCGGCGTGAGTCGTCGGGGTACGCTACCTATCTATTTAAAATACTACGGAGCGCATTGTGTACCAGGCCACGTAGAGGTTTTGACCTTAAAAGGGTGGCAGAGGCTGGACAAATGGGACGGCGGGAAGATAGCCCAAGTACACCCCAATCAGTATATTGAGTTCTTACCCGCACGACGCTATAAAGGGCCGGTTATAGAGCAATGGGTTAGCGTGGATGCCCCATATATTGCTGAATGCTTCACGCTAGGACATACGGTGCCATATCTCAAACACGGCAGTTTTGCTTGGGGGGTCTTGCAAGCCGGGGAGCTACAGAAAAGAGCTTCTTTTTTCACACCCCTAGCCGGGAGTTACACCGGGACGGGGAAACTTACACCCCCCCAGATGCAGGTATTATGTATGGTCCAAGCTGACGGTCATTATGCAGGCGGATCGCTCTCTATCTTTGTTAAGAAACCCCGGAAAATAGAACGGGCTAGACAATTACTCGCCATGGCTAAAGTACCATTCACCGAAAAAGTATTTCCATCACATCCAGATTTTGTACGTTTCGTTATACGTAGTAATGATAAACCCGAGTGGCTAACCCCGGAGAGAAAAATGCTAGGGGCATGGCTCTTAGAGTCAACCCCCGCAGCCAGAGAAGCGTTTATCTGCGAAGTAAAGCATTGGGATGGGTTTGAACATAATGGACAAGTTTTCTATTCAACTTCCGACGAGATAAATAAAGAGTGGATGATTACGCTATGCCATCTCACAAACAGATGTGCCACAGCACATAAGAAGATTTCAAAGAATCCTAATAGGCGTCCGAATTATACGATAGCTATTAGGCAGAGAAATTTTGGGCTGGTACTGAATAGACACATCAGTACCATAGCTGAACCCCAAGTTTCTTACTGTGCGGAAACGAAGACAGGTTTCTGGCTGGCGAGAAGCGGCGAGCGGATTTTTGTTACTGGAAATACTGGAAGATATGGGGCCGGAGATGCGCTAAACCCTCAGAATTTAAACAAATTTTGCCCAAATCCACAGTGTGAAGGTGGGGTTTTGAAATGAAAGAAATCTCGATGGAGACCTTCATAGTAGGGTGTATAGAATCAGAGTTCCCGCTCTGCGGCGGCTGCTGGTGGAAGGAATATTGTAGGTCTGATACGAAGGTGGTAGGAACCGAGCCCATTATTTTCCGGATATACGACGCGGATATAAAACCAGAGTCTCTCAGCTCGATTTTTTAGAACTGGTGGATGATGCCGCTGAAGAGAGGTTGCCATGACAGACTACGACAAACTTAAAGCGTTATTGACCGAGTTCGGGGTCGGGTTCACAGAGATAGAAGAGGACGGTAATAAGGTTATCCATTGCGAAGAAGGCGATGTCAAGATCACAGGCTACGGAATGTTCTATACTACCTTTGATTTTACCCCTGAAGGTAAGTTCATCAAGATGGGGGCATGGGAGTAATGAGCGAACTTTGTCCTAAATGTCAAGGCACCGGAATCTCCCCCCTCCGCCGTGCGATCCAAGCCCCCGAGGGTCATGTCATCGTCGTGCGGGACTTGAGCGCCATTGAGGCCAGGGTGAACGCCTGGAACGCAGGGCAAGACGACATGGTGGACATTTTCCGACGCGGCGAGTGTGTCTATTGTGATATGTACCGGACGATCTCCGGGGTGGCGATCACGAAGAAGGATAAGAATGAGAGATTTTTAGGAAAAACTGTGGTACTAGGTTGCGGCTATGGCCTCGGCTGGCGCAAGTTCCAAGGAATGCTCCGCGTCGGGATGCTGGGTGACAAAGGGCGAATCCTCGGCCAGAACATCGCCGATCCCCTGGGGGTCCATCTTGACGGGTTCCTCCACCGCAACATAGGTTTTGTCCGTGAGTCCCTGCCCCCTGGTGTCGACGAGACCACCCATGCCCTGCACTGCGCCTGCGCCGAGAAGATCATCCGGACTTTCCGGGATAACAAGCCTAAGATCCCCGAGTTCTGGGACACCTGCCAAGAGATGCTAGGCCGCATCCTCGTCGGCGACCACTGCGAGTTTGGCAGAGCCGGCCTGGTAACCTGCCGCGAGGGCATCATCATGCCCAACGGGATGCTCATCAGATATGTAGAGCTGGAGGTGGAGCAGAAGGGCAAGCGGAAAGAGTACAGTATTTTGAAGAACCGACGAAAAGGTGAACGATCTAAGGTATATGGCGGTTTGATGACGGAGAATTGCACACAATCTTTGTCAAGAATTATCATCACCGACGCCATGCTTTCCACACAAGATTGGTTCAACCGCCGCAACGCGACGAAGAACCTGAACCCCAAGCAGTACATAAGAAAAGTCGTCCACCAGGTACATGATGAAATCCTCTGCGTCGTCCCCGAACAGGAGGCCGAGGAGACGTTCGACCGGATGGGTGAGATCATGTCACGCCAACCCCCCTGGGCTCCGGACTTACCTCTCGCCTCTGAGGGCGGGTGGAATAGGTGCTACATCAAATAGGAGGCGTATCAATGCATAGGAGCACAGCGTTTGACGGAATTGTTTTACCCCCCGGTGGATACCGCACCATTGTTGCTGATCCTCCGTGGAAGTACGGCAAATGGGGGAAGGCGAGCATTGCTCCACGAGGATCGAATTATGAGCCCCAGGCCAGTGCGATGCCGTATCAGACAATGACGGTACAGGAGATTATGGCCCTGCCTGTCGGGGAGATTGTCGCCGTAGACTGTGACCTCTACCTGTGGGTGACTCAGCGGTATCTGCCTGCGGCGTTCAAAGTACTGGAGGCGTGGGGATTTGATTACTGCCAAACACTGACTTGGTGCAAAAAACCGAAGGGAACTGGGCAAGGTGGCCTATACTGCCCGACAACGGAATTTCTCTTGCTGGCGCGCAGAGGTCGGATGCCAGCGGGAAAGAATAGGGTTGATACAACATGGTGGGAAGTGAAGCGCCCCATGAGGCATAGCCAAAAGCCAGAGCATTTTCAAGACATCATAGAGATGCAGAGCGATGGGCCAAGGATTGAACTTTTCGCTCGGCGTCATCGGCCAGGCTGGGATGTATGGGGTAACGAAGTAAAAAATGGTTGATATGCCCAATTCGGGCCTCTCGGGAGGGTTCACCCTCCTACCTCCCGGGAGTTATTTTTCAAGAGGGACCCCGCAAGGGGTTAAGGAGGAGTCTATGAAGTACCTGCACCAACTGACGTATCCCGAGGTTGTAGAATCGAAAGAGGCGGTCACCGACATCTGCGGGTTCATGTGGGGCGGTCCTGATCGCAAGGGTGCCAATGCACCGCAACCCAATGATCTCTGGATAACTTGGCAGCGCGAGATTGGACGGATCTGCATGGATCTGAACAACCCTCATTTTGCCAACATTCCAGAGAATGTACACCAGTATTATCAGTCCACCAAGCAACTCACCGCCGCGCCGAAGGCAGACCCCGCCAAAGTGGTGATCGACATAACCCCAAAAAAGAAACTCCTGGCCGACCCGCCGCGCTTCACCTGCTCGTACTCCCGCATGAACGACTTTCTCACCTGCCCCGCAAAATGGGCCGCGGGTTCGTATTTCAAAACCACCGTATGGGAAGAGACCGAGGAGATCAAGTGGGGCAACCGGGTCCATAAGGCGCTGGAGAAATACCTCCTGGGGCAGGCACTGGCTGCCGATGAACAGGAGATAGTGAAGACCTATGGCAAGTATACGACCGCCATGCTGGGGGCGAAGGCCAAAGGCGCCACGGTTGCCGCCGAGAAGCAGATGTGTTTCACCAAGGATATGAAACTGTGCGGCTGGAAAGACTGGAACACCGTCTGGTTCCGTGGTCAGGCCGACGTCATCATTGTGCAGGGCGACAAGCTCACCGTCTTTGACTACAAGACCGGCAAACTGAAGCCCGACCTGTTCCAGCTGGAAGTCATGTGCGCGGTCGCTTCGCTTTACTATCCCGAGGTGCAGCAGTTCGACGGCAAACTCCTCTTCCTGAAAGAGGACGACCCGAAGAAAGCCATCGTGCCGCTGCCGGCACCGTTGACCCGGGAGGATCTGAAAGATGTCTGGAGCCGTGTCTTCGAGATCACCAACCGCATGGAACAGGCCTGGGAAGCGGAGAACTTTCGGATGCAGACTTCAGGACTCTGCAAGTCCTGGTGTGGTCACTTCGGATGTGTACATAATGGGAGGAGAGGATAATGATCATCGGAGTCTCAGGTAAAATCGGCGCAGGGAAGAGCACCTTCTCCCAGCTCGCCGTCAAGGAGTTCGGCGCGAAGCGGGTAGCGTTTGCCGATGCAGTGAAAGAGGAAGTGACGGAGTATTTGAAGTCCATCAAGGTGCCGTTTAAAAAAGCGAACCTCTACGGGACGCAGGACGAGAAGGCACAGGGGTTTGTTCTCACCCCCCGCTTCTTCGATGCGGTCTCCGGACCATCACATGAATTATACCTATTCTTAATGCAGCACCCCAACACCACGCTCACCTTCCGTTTCCTCATGCAGTGGTGGGGCACCGAGTACCGACGGGCGCAGGACCCCGACTATTGGGTGAAGAAGGCATTTGAAAAATGCTGGGGGGGTGGTATCCACATCATCGACGACGTGCGCTTCAAAAATGAAGCAGAGGCGGTCCTCGCTGCCGATGGTTGGCTGGTACGGGTGAACCGCAAGGGGCACACTGGCAAACATGCCTCGGAGATCGACCTCGACGACTATGACCACTGGGACAAGGTGATTAAAAACAATGGCGACCTGAAGGCGTACCGCGCCGCAGTGCGTCTCTTTCTTGAGGAGGTCACATGTTAGTAAAAGAGGTTAAATTAAATGTGACGCTGGTATCCGCCCCCGCGGTGTCGTTGGTTGGTCTCGCCGCCAAGTTCTGCACCTCGCCACAGTCATACGGGGAAATAGTAGCTGAGAACTACGAGGAGCAGTTGCAGGCGGTTGCCGATCGAGTCATGGAGTATGGGCATCTCGCAGTCGCCGAATTTGATGACTATGTATTCGCCGTTGAAGGCGTATCCAGGACGTTGACCCACCAGCTAGTTCGCAAGCGTCTCGCCTCCTACGCGCAGGAATCTATGCGCTATACGTCGCAGGCTGGGGAGTATAAGATTGTTATCCCCGAAAGCGTGAAGGGTAAGAGAGTCCAGGTTGCCGTACCTTCCAGGGTAACTGGCATCCCCCTATATACTGACCTTACTCTTAAAGACCTTGCTGACATCGCCCATCAGGTGTATGAAGGACTACAAGCGCAGGGAGTTCCAAACGAAGACGCACGGTTTGCCTTGCTGGAGGCATCCAAAACCAAGATACTGGTTAAGATGAATGCCCACGCCCTTATGGACTTCTTCGCCGAACGGACCTGCTCCTGCGCACAATGGGAGATCAGAGGGATGGCATCATGGATGCTGGAACTTGTGAGGGATCATAACCCGTCCCTGTTCAGGAACGCAGGCCCGAAGTGTATCCGTTTGGGGTTCTGCCCTGAGGCGAGGGCAAAACATTGTGGGTTGCGACCCCATAGAACTGAGGTGTATCGTGGCCTTTGACCCCATCATCCGCCCCGAACTGCAGACCGAAGACCTGCTGCGGGTCCTGGCGCAGCTGAAGCAGAAGTACAACGACCGGGTTGACAAGCACGGCCCGGGCATCCTCGTCTCATCACATGAGATCCTCGGCGTGGTTGTTGAAGAATATGACGAGGTGAAGGCCGAAGTGCAGGCCAACCGGCTGCAGGGGTTGCATCGTGAATTGGAGGACCTCGCCGTTGCCTGCATTGTAGGGATGGTGTCGCTGCGGTCGGGGAGGGTGCAATGGTGAAAAAAGAAGAAGTCCGTTGCCACCTGGAGATGTATGATCACTCCGGTTTCATCGAAGCCCCGCGCACCGCCAAGGGTAAAGCGTTCATCCGGCAGGAGCGCAAGAAGTACCCTAAGTTTTACGGGATGCGCATACAGCGCATTGTTCGGGAAGACCTGACCATCCCGATGTATGTGGCGGTCTACCGGAGGGACCTGTGACCGACGAGGGCAGAGTCAAGAAGCTGATCAATGAGTATCTGGATTCTATTGGCTGTATCCCGGCGGGTAAAGCCGTGAACGCCACGGCGGAGCATGTCGGATGGTACTGGATGCCCGTACCGGGGGGCTATGGAGTCTCTTTTTTGGATTACGTCGGCCACCTCAAGGGTCGCTTCTTCTCCGTCGAGGCGAAGAAGGACGATAAGACGGAACCGAAGGCGCTACAAAAGCAACAGATTAAGGCAGTCAGGACCACCGGCGGCATCTCATTCGTCGTCGGTTCACCAGAGACACTACAGCCCTTCAAGGCGTGGTGCGAGAAGATATTACAGGAGGATTAACCCATGGGTTCAACGCAACAGGATTCACTCAACATGAAAGTGCCGCAAGGTGCATTGGAGGCAGCAGCAGAGACCTCCCGCCTTATTCTCGAAGTCCTCGGCTCCAACGGTGTGGACATCTCCCGCCCGGATACGCCCGAGGGGCGCCGGCAGTTCATGGCGGAGCTGAAGGATAAGAAGATCGAGATCCAGAAGATTCTCCATGCCGACTCGCCGGAGGGGTCAGGCATCACCATCCTGATGGATGGTCAGGTCATTGGTTTTGTTCAAGCGGTCGTGTCGGACGGCTTAATAATATGAAAAAGTTTGGTTCGGAGAGCGTCAGCGATTAACCCCGGGGGCTCCTGCGCTGGGTGAGGCGTCCTTATCTGCCCCGGGGTTCGAGCCTTCGGGCTCCATCCATATAACGGATAATGGATAACGCTGGCCCCGGGGACCTGCGCTTTGCGTTCAAGGTCCCCTACTTAAAGAAAGGATTACGAGATGCGGTACGGTAGCGTTTGTTCAGGCATAGAAGCCGCCACGGTAGCATGGCACCCGCTCGGATGGCAGCCGCAGTTCTTCTCCGAGATCGAGAAGTTCCCCTGCGCGGTACTGCAACACCATTATCCGACCATACCGAACCGTGGTGATATGACACAATATAAGGAGTGGGACGATGCACCAATCGACGTGCTTGTTGGAGGAACCCCCTGTCAATCATTCAGCGTTGCAGGACTTAGAAAAGGACTGGATGACCCGCGTGGCAACCTGGCCCTGGTCTATCTCGGAATTGCGGAGAGGTTTCAGCCTCGCTGGATTCTCTGGGAAAATGTCCCCGGTGTGCTCTCCTCAAACGGAGGACGGGATTTTGGTGCCTTCCTCGGGGCGTTGGCTCAACTCGGGTATGGGTTCGCCTACAGGGTTCTTGACGCTCAATACTTTGGAGTTCCCCAACGGCGCCGCCGCGTGTTCGTTGTCGGGTATCTTGGAGACTGGCGACGTGCCGCAGCGGTTCTTTTTGAGCGGTACAGCCTGTCAGGGCATCCTCCGCCGCGCCGAGAAACGGGGCAAAGAGTTGCCCGAAGCACTGCGATTGGCATTGATGAAGAATGCAACGCCATCATAGACGGGTTCGGGCCACTCCTTCGGGGGGGTCAAGGCGGAACTCGTCAGGCGGTTATGACGGAAGTCGCCCACGGAATAGGCGAAGGGGGAGAAACCGCTCATGCTTTAACATCCAGTTCAACGGCTACTGGTAGGCTCGACCCTTCGGGTGAAACGTTTGTTGTTTCGACTACTCCCCAAGTCCGCCGCCTCACCCCGAGGGAGTGCGAGAGACTCCAGGGAATCCCCGACGATTATACAAACATACCCTGGAGAGGCAAACCCGAATCGCCTGACGGCCCACGGTACAAAGCGTTGGGAAACAGCATGGCAGTGCCGGTCATGCGCTGGATCGCAAAACGAATGCACCTAATTGATATGTTCTAAAGGAGGCACCACCATGAAAACAGTATTATTACCTCTATTAACACTCGCTTCTTTCGGTTTCGTCTCGGCGGGGGTGATCACAAACATAGGTGTCAGCAACAAACGTCTTGACCGCATGGACGCAGCCCTTGGGTGTGTCTCTGAACGGACGGCGTACTTCGTCCCGAGGCCTTCGCAGTTCGCGGAGTGCCGGGTATGTCACCGCAGATGATCGCCGCCCAGACTCTCAAGGGGCACGTTGTATTCCCCACCGACGACCTCTCCCGGTTTAACACTGTGTTTCCCGAACTGCGTTCAGGACTGGTGAACGGCAAACTGTTGGCAGCAGTGCCGCATACCCTGGAGAGCGCCCGGGTGCTGCGTAACATGGGGGTCAACGCCCCCTCGACTATCCGGACAGAGTACAACTTCCCCATCATGGCCGGCCGCACCCCCGGGTGGTGGCAGATCGACACCGCCGAGTTCTTGACGTTGAACCCGAGAGCGTTTGTTCTTAATGCAATGCGGTGCGTAGATGCCGAGACGGAGTTCCTCACCCCAACGGGCTGGAAACGGATTGATCAGTATACCCAAGGGGATCTTGTCGCACAGTGGAATAAAGACACCGACCAGGCTGAGTTTGTTCAGCCCTTGGAGTACATCAAGACCCCCTGCACCGAGATGATCCATTTCAAAACATCCAAGGGCGTGGACCAGATGCTAACCCCTGAGCATCGGATGGTGTATCAGAACTGCGCCGGGGAGATATGCGAAACCACGGCAAGGGCGGTGCATGACCGGAACACAGACACAAAAAAAGGATGGAGGGGGAAACTACCAGTCACCTTCCAAGCCCCTACCCGCGAAGGGATAGACCTCACCGATGCGCAGATACGCATCATGGTTGCAACCATGGCGGATGGGTACTTTGTGAGCCGGTCAGGGTGTAGATGCCAGGTGCGGATAAAGAAGGAGCGTAAGAAGGAACGGCTCCGGGAACTATTGATTGTCGCAGGTACGGAATGGACCGAACGAACCAAGGATTATCCCACAGCCAAAGGTTTTACAGTGTTCCAGTATTATGCACCTCGTAGGGAGAAAGAATTTACGGCGTATTGGTGGGATGCTACTACGCACCAGCTCCAAGTGATACTAGAGGAATCTCAGCATTGGGATTCAGCCATGATCAGGGACAAGGGTTCGTTCATATTTGCATCACGGGTAAAGACCAGTGCGGATTTCATTCAATACGCTGCTGTGGCCACTAAGCGAAAGGCTTCTTGTCGAACACGAGTATATCTGAGAGATGGGGTTCCGGAAACGGATTATGCTGTATATGTCCAGACTTCAGGGGGTCCTATTTCCATCCAAAGCATGACCAGTGATGGGCAGAAGCGCATAACCTCTACGGTGGTCGGCCCTCCGCCTGACGGGATGTGTTACTGTTTTGAAGTGCCATCTTCATATCTTATCTTCCGCCGTAATGGGTCGGTGTTTATCTCAGGCAACACCCGCAAGACGTTAAGCACCCTCTGGGCAATGGATTACCTCCAAAAAAAGCGAATTGTGGGGAAAACTCTCATCGTCGCCCCGCTCTCCACCCTCGAACGGGTATGGGGCGATCACCTTTTTTTCAACTTCCCCCGCAAGCGGTTCGCCGTCCTCCACGGTAGCGCGAAGAAACGGTTGGAGCTGCTCGATAAGGACTATGATGCCTATATTATTAACCATGATGGCTTGGGGATCATCGCCGAGGAGCTGGGGCGTAGGACGGATATTAACCTCATTATAATAGATGAACTCGCCGTGTACCGAGGGTCGCAAACGAACCGATGGAAAGTCATGAAGAAGCTGGTCACCCCGGAGCGCATGTGCTGGGGGCTCACCGGGACGCCGACGCCCAACGAGCCGACCGATGCCTATGGGCAGATGAAGATCATCAAGCCGGAGAACTACACCGGGCACTTCACCAGGTTCAAGAACGATGTCATGGCGCAGATCGGCCCCTTCAAATGGGTGCCACGCAAAGGCTCGGAGGATATAGTCAAGCGGGTGCTCTCCCCCTCCATCCGGTTCACCCGGGATGTAGTCACCGACATGGAGCCAACCCTGATCGAGCGCCACGCGGAGATGAGCGAACAGCAGAAGCACCACTTCAATAAACTGTTGCGTGAGGCGGCGACGGAGATAGATGGCACCCAGATTAATGCAGTTAACGCCGCGGTATTAATACAGAAATTAGTACAGGCCGGGTCTGGGGTGGTGTACGGAAGTAAGGGGGAGGTAGTCGAACTTGACTTCGGACCCCGGTTGAAAGTCCTGGAAGAACTGATTGAGGAGAACGAGGAGAAAGTCCTGGTGTTCGTCCCCTTCACTGGTGTCCTCGACGCCCTCGCCAGAGAACTGAGTAAGAAGTGGTCGGTTGCGGTTGTCGATGGTGGGGTCAGCTCCCACGCCCGGAACAAAATCTTCTATGACTTCCAGAACGCGAAATCGCCTCATATCATCGTCGCCCACCCCGGCACCATGGCCCATGGCCTCGAACTCACCGCCGCCTCCCTCATTATCTGGTACGCACCGTGTAATAGAAACGAGACGTATGAGCAGGCCTGCGCCCGTATCGACGGTGGGGGTCAGAAGGTTAAGATCGACATCGCCCACATCAGCGCCTCGGCGACCGAACGGCGGATCTATAGTGTACTGCGGGAGAAAGGCCGGTTGCAGCAAGTGGTACTAGAGTTGATGAAAGGAAACAGCAGGTGATAAAAAAGTTTACAAAAAAGTATTGACATAAATCCGCAGGGTATGTTAAGGTCTTTACAACAACTGCAATGAAAGGAGGGATGGACATGGCAACACCGGCAGAGATATTCAAACAGATCGAAGTCAAGTACCATGAAGACCGGGAGAAGATCAAAGCCATTAGCCGTGAGGCGGAGGAGCGCGTAGCAGTGATCGAGGAGTTCCAGAAGAAGCGCGAGGAGTATCTCCTCGGCACCGACCTCTTCGAGGCGTTCGGCTTCTTCACCGATCTCTACATCAACGGCCGCGATGGCAAAGCGGAGGCCAAGAAGAAAGCGGAGAACATCGGCCTCGACCAGGTGAAGATCGAGAAGTGGCTCCTGAAGATGCTGGACAAGATCGGCAAGGGTGTCAAGACCGACTTCGGCACCGTCTATAAGACGCGGAAAGAAAGCGTCTCGGTTGGGGAGTGGGATACTTTTGTCGAAGAGAATCTTCTTAAACCGATTTCCAACGCATTTTTCCTAGGCCTGCCAGATGACATGAATGAATCTACAGCTATGGGGTTACTGGAGCTTCTAAACAAAACGCTTCACAATATGCAACTGAACCTGGTGAATAAGGCAGTCAACAAGACCGCCGTCCTGGAGATCATGGGCGAACTGGTGGAAGAGGAAGGCAAAGAGAGCCGGCCCAACCCGCCGCCTCTCGGGGTAAACTACACCGCCATCGCCACCGTCGGCGTCAGGAAGAAATGATTTAGCCTTCTGGGGAGGCGAGGGGTCACACGCGCTCGGTGCATCCACCGAGAGGATCGCAGGGTTAGAGTCCCTGCACCCAGACCACAATACCCCGGGCAACCGGGAACACCAACAAAGGAGAAATAGTATGTCTCAAGAACTTGCCAACATCGAACGTCCCTCGTATCTCGCCGCGCTGCTCGCGGCCAACCCGTCACTCGCTACCGTCAACGACGACGCAGGCTCCGGCATTGGCGGGGGCCTCCCCTCAACGATCGGCTTCAAAGGCACCCGGTTTGTAGTCAAGGAGAACGGTATCGAGACCGTCCTCAACACCCTGGAGCTGCACGCCATCGTCCTGAAGGGCAAGCCCAACCTGGAGAAGAAATGGTTTGCCGCGAAGTATGTGGAAGGCCAGGAGCCCACCGCCCCCGATTGTTTCTCGCTGGACGGCATCAAGCCTGATCCTTCTGCGAAGCTGAAGCAGTGCGAGTCCTGCGCCGGCTGCGCCAACAACGTCTTCGGGTCCGGCACCAACGCCCAGGGCGAACCGGGCAAGGGTAAAGCCTGCGCCGATTCCAAGGTGATCGCCATCTTCGCCAACAAGGGCATCTACCGCTTCCCCATCCCGCCGGCATCCCTCGGCGCCTGGAAGACCCACTGCAATCAGCTCTCTGCCCACGGCGTCCCCCTACCAACCGCCATCACCGTCATTGGCTTCGACGCCGACGCATCCTTCCCCAAGGCAACCTTCCGCTTCGGTGGGATGCTGAACGAGCAGCAGGTCAACGCCATTATCCCCAAGATCGACTCTCCGGAAGTGGCAGAGATCATCGGTGGTGGGGTCAAGCTGGTGGAGAACAAACCCGCCGCTGCGTCCAACGTCGCTTCTATCGACGAGGCGAAGGTGAAGAAGGAAAAGGAAGAGGCGGAGAAGAAAGAGAAGGCCGAGAAGGCGAAGGCGGAGAAGGAGAAAAAAGCAGCCGAGAAGAAAGCTGCTGACGAGGCCGCTGCCGCAGCTGCTGCGCAGCAAGGTGATCTCGGTCTCGACCTTGGTCTTGGCGGGGGCGAAGTACCTGCGGAAGTCGTAGGCCTCGGCGCCACGGACGACGACATTATCGCCGGCCTTGGTCTGTAACGGAGTATATTGATTCCCGGGCAGGGCTTCGGCCCTGCCTTTTTACGAATGGAGGATGAACAGATGAGTAGAAGAATCGCAGTCCTGTTTCACGCAGATGCAGATGGGTTCGGTGCCGCCTTCGCGGCTTGGTATGGGCTCTATGTCTGCTGCCCCCCCGACGAACCCCGCCCAGAGATGATGTATACCCCGGTTCAATATAACCAACCGCCACCGATGGAGGTCCTGGAGCAGTTCAGGCCTACCGAGATCATGATTGTGGACTTCAGTTACCCTATGGATGATACGTTAAAACTGTGGGGGTTAGGGGCGAAGCTGACCATCATCGACCACCACAAAACGGCAGAGGCGGGGCTGAGAACCATCAGTGAGACGTTGCTGGTCAACATCATCTTTGACACTACGAAGGCAGGTTGCACCCTCGCCTGGGAACACTTCTGCCCCCAGTTCGCCGTGCCGGAGATCCTGCGCTATGTGGCTGACCGGGATCTGTGGCAGTTCGAACTCTCTTACAGCAAAGAGGTCAACGCCTATATCGCCACACTACAGGAAGATTTTGAAACCTGGGCGCAGTTTGACCTGAACGAGGCGATCCCTGCAGGGGAGGCGATCGTCGCCTTTGCCAACAGCCAGATGGAACGACGGTTGCGGGATGTGAAGATGGTGGGGTATCACCCCGTAAACATATGGCCTATAAAGTTACACCCCGAGGTTGGTGACTTCCTTATTCCTTACGTCAACGCCACTGACAATATCAGCGAATTGGGCAACCTAATGTGCGAACGCTACCCCGATGCGCCCTTTTCCATGAGCTACTGCGACCGGGGGGACGGGATGCGGTCTTACTCGCTGCGCTCCATCGGCGACTTCGATGTATCAGTGGTTGCCAAGGCGTTCGGGGGCGGGGGGCATAAAAATGCTGCCGGTTTCGCCCTACCTAAACCGCAGGTGATATAAATGAATGCCAAGACCAAAGCCAATCACCCCGAGGACTTCGTGGAAGTCAAAGGCAGACTGGTCCGCCGCACGAAGATCGGTTTCAGCTACGTCGCCCACCCCGAGGAGCAGAACATCGTCGGTTCCCGGCTCACCCAGACGCAGTACATCAAGCTGGAAGGTGGGCAGCTCGTCAGGGTAGGGGGCAAGCCGAAGCTCTCCAAGGCGGAGAAGAAACAGAAGAAGAGAGACGCGAGAACCTCATGAGCGGGTTTGAACGCTGGGGAAAAACGGGAGGCACTACTATAATGCCTGAATTTAAGAATCTCAAACAATTACTCACCGCAGCCGGCCTCTCAGTCATGGAGGCCGCACCCCTTTTCAAAGTGACCCGGCCGACCATTTACCACTGGATCAAGGGGAACGTGCCGCCGCAGCAGGTGGTGAAGGCGTGGGCGGTGAGGATGATGACGGTGATCTCCGCGGCGGTTGCCGCCAAGGATCTGCCGTTGCAGGATGTGGCGAAAGCCGACCGTCCGAAGGTCATCAATGGAATTATCCGAAAGCATTTGAATAACTTAAACAAAAGTGCTTGACGGAAACTGGTTCAGGGTTTAGTGTCAGAACCCTGCCTTTACACTGCGATGACTGAATAGGAGGGAGTATGCAGCGGTTTGTCACTAAGGTTCTGCCCCGCTCAGGCTTCTACTGCGCAGCAAGGCTGAATCCGTCGGGTGGGTTTATTCACCGCTTCTTCGACAATGTAGAATCTCTTTGTAACCACATAACAGCCATGGACGGGCAGGGGCACACGATGTACTTCGCCCAGGCCTCCTTTCTCACCAACGAAAACCGCAAGCAGGTGAATGTTCAACACCTGCGCAGCTTCTTCTTCGACATCGACTGTGGACCCGAGAAGCCCTACCTCACCCAGAAGGACGGGGCTGTCGCTCTCCAGGAGTTCGTCCGCGCCGCTGATCTCCCCATGCCGTCCATCGTCAACTCCGGGAACGGTCTCTATGCGTACTGGCACCTCACCGAGGATGTCGCCCCCGATAAGTGGGGGGTTGTCGCCCGGGCGCTGAAGCACGTCGCCACCTCACTGAATTTCAAGATCGACCCGGTACGCACGGCGGACACCGCCTCGGTACTGCGCCCCGTCGGCAGCCATAACCGGAAGAACGTCGTCAAGGACGTGAAGCTGCTCTATGAGGCCGACGAGCTGCCCCTGCAACGCTTCATCGACCTGCTCTCTCTGGCGGCGGCGAAGCAGAAAGCACCGATGCGAGGGCTGACCCCGCCGCGCAGCGCCGGCAAGGGCATTAACGACGAGTTCACCAGCGGCATCGAGGGTCCGGAGTATTCACTCCTCCAGATCGCCGACCGCTGCGCCCAGATCCGGGAAGTGCGGGACAGAAACGGGGATGTCCCTGAGCCGGTATGGTATGGCTTCATTGGCCTGGCTCGGTTCACGCTCGAAGGGAAGGACGAGGAGATTATCCTCGACTGGTCCTCAGGGCATCCGGACTACAGCGAGTCGGCCACCCGGGCGAAGATCCTGCACCATGAAGAGTCGGGCGTCGGCCCCACCACCTGCGTCAAATTCGGCGGCGACAACCCGCAGGGCTGCGTCGGGTGCAAGTATGCCGACAAGATCAAGTCCCCTATTGTTTTGGGCAAACCAGACCCCGAGGCCATAGCGGTGCCCAAGGAGGAGGCGGAGCTTCTCCCTCACCGTTATAAGCGTACCACCGACGGATTGTTTGTCAACGATGAAGGTGTACTAATAAAATTTTATCCCTGCGACCTCTACACCGAGAAGATCGCCTATGACCACAGCCTCGGGTATGAGACGGTCACCATCCGCCATCGCCTGCCGGTGACGGGGGAGTACAAGGAGTTCGCCCTGCGGGCCTCCCTGATCCATGACAAGAAACAACTGCTGATGACCCTCGGTGACAACCATGTGCAGGTGTCGGGGGGAGAATCGAGGAACATAATGTGTGCCTATATTGACGACTGCATGGCCGCGCTGCGCTCCCGGCGCCGGCTGTCCACCCTCTACTCCCAGATGGGGTGGCGGCATGATGGAGTGGAGAACGTCTTTGTCCTGGGGGAGTCGGTGTACCGCCCGGGATGTGAGCCGGAGCTGGCGGGTTTTGCCCGCAGCCTGCCGCCGGTAGCGAGAGCCTTCACAACACAGGGCAGCCTGGAGGAGTGGCGACGTGGGACATCGAATCTCGGATTACCCGGCATGGAACCGCTGGCGTTCGCGTTTCTTGCTGGCGCTTTTGGGGCTCCACTACTTAAATTCACGGGGTATGCAGGTGCCATGGTGGCTCTGGTGGGAAAGAGTGGTATCGGCAAGACGCTCCTCGGCGAATGGATCATGTCGGTGTACGGCGACCCGCAACGGCTTATCATGCTCAAGGATGACACGCGCAACGCTCTCGTCTCCCGGCTCGGGGTCTACGGGTCACTGCCGGTCTACATCGACGAGATAAGCAACATCGAGGCACAGGATCTCTCCGATCTGGTCTACCGGGTAACACAGGGGCGCGACAAGGCACGGCTCAACCGCAACGCTGTAGAAAAAGAGGGCATCAACTCCTGGAACACCATCGCTGTCTGCTCGTCAAATCACTCCCTCATTGACAAACTCTCTTCCTATAAATCAGACGCTTCTGCCGAGATCAACCGCATCATGGAGATTGGCGTCCGCGCTGTTGACACCTTCGGCAGGGATACCGCCACACAAACCCTGCGCACCTTCCGGGAGAACTTCGGCGTAGCGGGTCCGGTCTATGCCCGATATTTGACGGAGCACCAGGAGCATCATCTAGCGAAGCTGGACGCAGTGGGGAGGATGCTGGACGAACGCGCCGGGGCGCGGCCCGATGAACGCTTCTGGTCGGCGGTTGCCTCCTGCGCCATCTACGGAGGGCTGATCGCCTCCCGGCTCGGTATCATCAACTTCAGCGTCACCCCCATCATCGACTGGCTGGTGGACACCATCAGCGGGCTGCGTAGCGACAAGCAGGAACTGGTCGTAAGCGAGACCGACACCCTCGGTCAATTCCTCGACGAGCACAGCGTCAACGCCCTAGTGACCAGCAACAACAGCGAGAAGCTGTGCAGCATCATCCGCGAACCAAGAGGCAGACTGATCTACCGCATCAACACCGACACCCACCGCCTCTTCATCAGTCGCGCCGAGATCAAGACCTGGGCACATAAGAAGTTCGTCTCCTACTCGGAACTGCGGCGCAACCTGGAGGACATCGGGGCGCTGGTCACCACGGACAAGCGGGCGGTCCTCGGGGCGAAGACCTACATCGGCGGGACGCAGCAGCCTTGCTGGGAAATCGACCTCACCTGCCCGTCCCTCGGGCGGACGGTCGTGGGGATCGTGAAGCAGATCGAAACCGGGAAGACGGCGGTGGGGTAGAGGCGCTACGGGATTTCCCGTAGCGGGGGAAAGGGGGGGCCGCCATCTGCGCGGCCATAACGAGGATGAGGGAGGAAGGATGACTGTAACAATACCAATCATGGGGATGTTGGCTTGCATTTCAGGACTGGCGTATCTCAAGTGGAATCGAGTTACTGACCCAACGTGGCGAGATGTGTGGTTCAGGTTGGCGCTCCTATCGGCTTACTTCCTGAACTTTGGCGCGTTAATTTTGTTACTAAAGGAGGCACCATGAAGAAGCTACTGGTAGCGGTGATGATGCTGTGGGCGATTACTGGATGCGCCCAATCCCACACAGAAGCATTGAACGCACTACGGCGGCCTGTGTCTGTGGTGAGTAGAGGGGAAAACGGTGGTGTTCTTTTAAGTGGCGCGGACGGGACTTTGTACCTTGCCAAAGCCGACACCTATCTTGGCCAAGCGTTAAAAGATGCACCCATAGGGATATTGGGAGAGCAACCCAAAGGCTACAAATATTCTACCAAACTCGTCACTTGCAAGAAGTGCGGGACAGAAACCGTTGTGATCGGGGAGGAATGTAAGCCATGAACGAAAATAGCGACCTGCGGGAGAGGGCGAGGGAGTGGTTTGCGGACCATCCTTCTGATGGACTTGTGACAGTTGGGGCCAATGCCCTTATCCGCGACCTCCACGCCACCCTTGCCGAGGCAGAGAAAGACCTGGAGTTCGCTTTCAAAAGGGCAATGGTTCTCGCAAACATGCTCAACATCCCGGTACATGAATCGCCTGCGGTGACAGGAACGATTCTCGGGATGGTGCGGAGGAAGGTCGAGGAGCTGTTGGAGGCGAAGTCATGAAAGACCTAATTGAAGCGATCGTAGTGATTCTGATCTGCCCTCTGGGGTGGATAGGCATGATGTTCTTGGCAATGCTCATTGACGCTATAAGGGGGTAGGGTGTGGCACCACTAATTTCTGAATTCGACGATAAAGAACTGATCACCTGCGGGGTGAGCCTCGGCATGATGATGCTGATGCTCCTGGAGAAGACCCTGCCACCCCATACACGGAATGCACGGAAGGTGAAGGCGGTGACCGACGCGATCACCGATCTGGCGAAAGGCCAAGGGGCTCCGATCGAGCAGGAGATGATCGACTATTGGGTGGATACGTGGAACTATTGCATGGAACAGATGCAGAAGGGACTCACCGACCCAGCTCCTCCTTAATGATCTCCTCCCGCTTCGACAGCTTGTTGACTGCCTTGTCCCGACCCCGGCGCACGGCGCCGATCAATTCTCTTCCTGTAATTCTCAACCGCGGCTGCGACTCTCCCCAGGCGTTGATCTTCTCCAACGCCTCTTCTTTTGCCTCATAGTCGTCCGAGGCTACCGCATCCGCATACTGGTTCAGGATGAACGATCTCCGCTTCTGCAACGTCGTGGACAGGTTGGCGATCTCGCGGGACTCCTCCTGCGCCAGAGCGACTTCGGTAGGGTTGATACCCGACAGCATCAGGGCGAGCCCCACCGGTGAGACATCTTCCAAAAGCACCCGACCGCTGGAGGTCTTGACCCCATCCGTCGCCGCGTTGACCGCCTTGGAGAAGTCCTTGACGAACTTGGGAGAGGAGACCACCATCGCCTTGCCCAGCTCGCCGTTGGCAGCGTGGTCAAATGCTCGCATCGTATCGGTCACCATGCCGTAGGAAGGGCCTAAGAGCCGCCCCGCGTACCAGTTGGCCCGCTGCGTCCCGGAGAGTCCCGGGGGAGGATCGCCACTGACAATCTCAGCAAGACCCCCCATCCCTACCCGCTTGGAGATGTCTGCCCCGAGGAGACCGACGAAACCCTTGCTGAACAGCGTCTCCCCCTCCTGCCCGACCGCTTCGCGCAGTCCCTGTTTGAAGTCCTGCGCCGGGTCCCATGGGTCATCAGGATCGCCGAACAGCAGCTTGATCGCCTCCCAGACCGCATTGGTGAAGGTGTTGGAGACCGCCATGGCGAGCGGGGTGCCGCCGGCGCCGGCGAGGGTGAAGGACATGCCCATCGTGAAGGCGAGCTCCTTGCGCGACTCCCGTAGGGTGCGCTTTGCTTCTGCCAGCTTCGCCTGATCGCCTCCGGCCGCCGCTACCGCCTTTGCATACTCCGCCCCATAGGCGTCTTTGAACAACTGCATGATCTTGCCGATAGTGTGCAGGCGGAAGAACTGGAACTGGCCCAGGACTCTGCCAATGTTGCCCCGCAGCACCGGGGGTCGGTTCTCGGCGGTGAAGTCATACAGTGTGTCGTCGATGATGTTCAGCGCATAATCATTAGCCGCGAGGAAGTCCTTGCCGCTACCCATGGCCGTCTCGAAAGAAGCGATTGCCGCCGCCTTCCGGCTGCCGGTCTCCGACTTGCGCATGAAGAAGCCGCCATACTCTACTGCTTTATTGGCAACCTTGTCCAGGTCCGAGGTGCCGAGCACCGTATCCATGAGGTCATGAGAAAGCGACAGCTCCAAGCCCCCTTGCAGGGAGAGGGTCTTGAGCACCAGGAGACGGCGGTCATTCGCAGAGAATTTAGGATCATTATAGACCCGCTTCATCTCGGCCGTGGCTGCCGTATCCCCACCCCGCGCCTTCTCGATGAGCTGCAGCATCTGCACCCCCACCCCGTCATGCTGCTTGTCGAAGGCGTCGATCTTCTCATCGGAGAACTGCCCGCCCAGGTAGGCCTTGGCTGCGCCGGTGTAGGACTTGAACGCAACCCCGAACCCATACCGCGCAGCCATCTTGGGGATGGTGAACATGAAGGGCTGCGACCACTGCACGGCGAACGCCGACGGACTGGCGAGATAGTAGAGGAAGGTCAGCTTGTTCAGATACCGGGTGATGTCGTTCACCTTCTCGGTACGGCGCAGCTTGTCCATCGCCTCCAGGTTCTTCATGAACTTCTGCATATCGACCAGCGCCTTCGCGTCGTAGGGATCGTTGGGGTCCTGCAGGGCGTCGATGGTGTTACCCGCCTCCCGGAACTGCTGGGCGATTTGGTAGCCATAGAGGGCTTCGGCCGCGGCATGGGTCATCTTGTTCAGGTACTGCGCATAGACCCGCTTGAAGTCGGGGTTGAACCCCTCCACCATTCCCCGTTGCAGAGCGTGACCCTTGATGGTGTGCGGCGACAGGGTGTTGACCCAGAGCTTCTGGAACTCCTGCACCAGCGCCTGCAACGTCTCTCCGTCAACTCCGTTGCTCTCGGCCGCCTGCTGCAGACTGTTCATGAACGCCGCGGGGACGTTGGCCGCATCCTGCGCCAGTGGTGTCTTGACCTCGACCTTGGCGAACACCCCACCTTTGGCGTTGATACGCTGCACCATGCCCAGCGCCTCCGCCTCCGACTCGAACGCCTGCGTCTCCACCCGCTTGCCGATCTCCCCCTCATTCACCTCATAGGTCCGGACCAGGTAATCGCCGAAGCGCATCAACGGCGCGTACCGCCCGCGCAGGGTGGAGTCGAACTGCTTCTTGAGCGCCAGTACCGCCTTGGCCTTCCCATCGCTGTCCTCGCCATAGGCGAAGTTGATCTGGGCCATCATCGCCGAGCGGATGGTATCATAGTTTTTCCGGATGTCATCGGTCATGGCGAGGTAGGCTTTTTTCTGCGGCTCCGAGAGCCGTGCCCACGCCAACCGCATATCTTCCTTCGCCTCCGCCACCGTTTGCGCCGGTGCCAGCGCCACCCCCGGTGCCGCCCAGTTCTCCTCATCAGTCCACTGCGTCTCCAACGGCAGGGCCGGGTCAAACTGATACAGGGTCGCTTTCCACACTACGTCTTCGACCCGCTTCATATCCACGTCTTTGGGTGCCGCCGCATCGAGCGCCTTGATATGCACCTGTCCGTCGTTCATCATCGCCGGGACATACTGCGTCTTCTGCCGGCGCAGTTCAATGAGCCTTTTCAACATGGGCTTCAACGGAGAGAAATCGGTGCGGGACATGGCCAGCTTCACCGCCCGGTCTACCGGCATGAACCACTGATGCGCCGCACTGCCGATATTGCGCATGATCGACTTCGCCGTGAAGGCCTTGGCACCAACGAGATCGAGAAGCTCGGTGGCCTCCTTGCGGGAGAACATGGGTTCGTTTAATGCCTCCATGGGGGGATCAACCGTCTTTGGAGGGTCAACGCTTTTTTCACCCTCCCCCGCCCGAACATCCAAAGGAAACCGCCCCTGCTCGTAGCGGTGGGCATACTTCTCAAAGACGGTGGCCACCACCTTGTCCAGTTTCTCCAGATCCTGTTGGGTCTCTTTCGCCACCCGGAAGTTGTCCATGGAGGCTTTAAGCGAAGCGAGCAGGTCGCGGGCGAGGGTCAGCAGTTTACTGAACAGCGTCGGGTTCTTATTGGCGAGCTTGCCCCAGAAGCCGGGGGTGGAGAAGCGATTGCCGATGATGTCACCGATGTACTCTTCCGTCAGCTGGTTCGCGCCAAGGGTGGCATAATGGGAGTCCTTCTTCAGCTTCGCCAGATACTTCGCCTGTTCTTCCACCGTCGTATTGCCTTCTACGAAGGCGCGAAGTTCAGAGTACAGGTCGGGTGCCTCGGTGCGCAGCTTGTGGGTCAGTTCATGACCGAAGAGGGCGAGGAACGGGCGGTCCGCTTTTGCGTTAATATATATGGTATCCGGCGCTTCAGGGGCTACAAAGGCGTTGCCGAAGCGGTCTCCTTTCGTATCGTAGAGAACGACCCTTTTACCCCACGCCCCCGCGAGGCGGGCGACACTCTCCGTTTGTGGAGTATGCGGTGCAACTGCAATGTCGCTTTTAGTAACTTCGGTGCCGAGCAGGCGTGAGAGTCCTGCCCGCATTGCTGCCGCGCTTTGGGTTGTATCATCCATCTCCCCTTTCGAGAACTGTACGTCCTGGCCGAGAGCCTGCGACAGCCACCGCTTCGCCGTCATCCGCTCCTCATAGTCCACCGGCTCCTTGATCCATTCCCCGAGCGTCCCGTCAGCGTTGACCTGTGCCACCGCCAGCGTCTCCCGATTCTTCACATCCCCCAGGGCGACGAGATCCCCATGCTCCTCATGCACCACCCGCTTCACCTGCATATTGGGGTTCTCGGCAACCGGCTGGTAGGCTTCTCCGGGCTGGA
>Ga0209518_1000404_pt1 | contig 57070 bp, 50 predicted proteins | sample RifGroB1_FD_183993 | JGI IMG/M metagenome (GOLD analysis project Ga0209518, IMG submission 183993) | Groundwater microbial communities from Rifle, Colorado, USA - Groundwater B1 (SPAdes) (version 2) | ecosystem: Environmental > Aquatic > Deep subsurface > Groundwater | place: Rifle, Colorado...
AACATTTTTTCCTCCATTTTCAAAAGTATTTTCCTCCTTTTTTATTTGGGTAGAAAAATACCTGTTTTTGGAAAAAAGCGGAAATTTTATTTCGGCGATTTTAGGAAATTTCTAATCGGTGCTGACAACTTGCAAGAATTTGTTTATACAGATGAAAATTTAAGTGAAAAATTTCCGTTTTTTGTTGATGAAACAACTCAAATAAAAAAGAATTATTTGCATCCAGATTTTTTAAAAAAAAACAATCTATTGAGATTAAGTATATCTTGTATTCCAGAAATTCAAAAAGTAGAAGATTTAACTGATAAGAAAAAAATTAATAAAATGAGTTTATTAGAAATCCCATTAGAAAATAAAAATGTTTTTAAAATATTCAAAAAGGGAGATTTTGAAGGTTCTGATTATCTTAAAGAACTTATGGTTGCTTTCGAACCTGATAAATTTGAGGATTTAGTTCTTATTTATTCAATATTTCGACCAGCTACATTAAACAATGGTGTAGTAGATAATATTATTAAATTCAAAAAAAATCCTTCTTCTATTCAATATATTCATGCTAATTTGGAAGATATTTTAAAAAATACATACGGATTGATTATATATCGTGAGCAGATTTATCAAATAATCAAAATATTTTTTAAATGTTCAATAGATGAAGCCATAAAATTTTCTGAAAAAATTCTAAAAGATAAAAATAATGCAAAAAAAATTTGGAATCAAAAAATATCTGAAAACGGTTATCAAAAACAAATAGGAGATAATATATTTGATATGTTAGTTTTTGCATTAGATTATGCACTATTTTATAATGCGAGTTTTCAACAGGCTTGTTTATTATATCTGCTTGTTTACTTGACAATTAAATAAATCTATTGAAAAGGATAATAAAATGAATCAAATAACATTCGAAATTGTAGAATCTTTAAAACCATTAAAAGGGGATTTTCCAGAAAATTATACTTGGGAGATTCAAGAAAATATATTAAAAGAAATTGATTTAAAAATCAATGGAGCAGAGAATAATTTCGAAAAAAATGTCTCATTAAAACTAAAACTGAATGAAGCTCTAGAGAATGCGAATGAGGAAGAATTTTTAAAGTTATCTTATTGGTTTATCAAAAAATGGGGAGGAATTAGTGGATTCAAAGAAAATGAAAAAAATAATAATAAAATCAATGATGTGAGAAAGGGTATAATTGACTTTGGGAGTATCGCTTCGTTTTCTAAAATTGCTTCTGTTTTCAATCCTGAAGAATATTGTATTTATGACTCCAGAACTATTTATGCTTTAAACTGGTTGATATTCAGAACAAAACCAAATGGTATTAAATATTTTCCAACACCAATTGGCAGAAATAAAACCCTTCAAAATTTTAATATTTCAACTCTGATCAATTTCTTTAATATTGAAAGACAAATTGATGATATTTACTATAAAAAAGAGGAGGCTTATAACATATATTGTAGTTTGTTGAAAGAAATCAATCTTAATCTCTGGGATGATGAAAACTGGAAAAAATATCCTTTTTATACAGAGATGCTTTTATTTTCTCTCTCTCCTGATCAAATTCTTAATGAAGTTAAAAAAAATATTAAAATCGAAGTAATATTTCCTCATTGACATTATTTGTCAATTCCAATAAATAAATTTTATAGATAATACATTGATTCTTTTCGGAGGCAGGAATGAAACAAAACGAACAGAAGAAAAAAGAGCTTACAGAAGGAGATAAGCCATCTCTCATGAATCTTTTCGTGGATGACAAGAGAAACGCTCCGGAAAATTTTGTCATAGCAAGGTATTATGAAAAAGCCGTAAAATTAATGAAGGAAAATCAGCTTCAAGTCATCTCACTGGACTATGATTTGGGCGGAGCGGAAACAGGTCTGGATGTGGTTGATTTTTTTATTGAAAACCAACTCTATTCTTCTGAAATTTATCTCCATTCTTCAGACCTTTCGGCAAGAAAAAAAATGTTTCAAACTCTTCAGGAAGCTCAAAAAAAAGGTTTAATCAACAAAAATATTAAGATTTTTCAGCATCCTTTCAATCAATAAATACAAGGGGGATTGCATTATGGAGAAGAAAGAAAATAGATTAACAATGGAAATGGCAAAATCAGTGTTCGATGAGATAATAAAAGAAGCGAAAGAAAGCGAAGCAAGGGAAAAAGGGTCAGGAATTAAGATCGCAAAAGAATTTGCAAGGTCTCTTATGGATTATGCCATTATGCAAAAAGAACGCCGAAAGTTATTTGATCAATATCAGAAAAAACAGCTTGTGGTTGTCTTGGGGCATCCGGGAAGTGGAAAAACGACATTTGCAACCGATTTTGTAAAAAACAAATCCAAATTAGAGAAAAAAATATTATTTTGTTCTTTAGAAACAAAACAGACAGAATTGGAAGAATCTGTTTATCTTATCATAGATCCAAGCCCTCAAAACATCCTATCAATATTAAACAAAGCAAGAGATTTACAAAAAGAACAAGGATTGGATTATCTGGTCATCGACAGTTTGGAAGTGATCAGCCAATCCCCTAAAATATCCCGGGAAAAAATGCTGGATATGCTGAAACAATCGGCAGTAGAAGGAGATTTCGGTGTTGTCATTACTTCGCATCTCCCCAAAAAATCAACTCCTGAAACGGCTGAATGGGTTTCATCGGCAGATTTTCTGGCTATTCTGGAATAAAGCTTTTTATATTAAGTCTATTTTGAAACAATCAATCATCAAAAAAATTGGAGCGAATTTGTCAATAGAGCAGAAAAAATGATGGAAAGATTTTTGTCTGTGTTGATTGGAATCATCCATCTTGAAGATTTTGTCTGCGGATTCAAATCCAAACCCCCTAACCCCCTTATCCTTAAGTCTTTTAAGGACAAGGGGGGGAGTCCTCCGTGATTTCATCCGTGAAATCAAGTCGGACAAGGAAACTCTGCCTCGTGCAGAGTTTAAGAAATAAAATTCGAAGAAAAAAATCGAGCGGTTCTTTTCATGTTAGTTTTTAGACTTTATATATAACCAGTTTGGTTCGTTCTGAGTGTTTTATGATTTGTTAAAAAATATCTGTTTTTGGAAAAAAGCGGAAAATCTTAATCGGCGAATTCCGGAAAATTTAAATCGGTGCTGACATTTATACTTTTCTCTTCGTTAGTTTTTCCAGTCATTGAGGATTGCGGAAGAATAACTATACCCCTTGCTCCCGCTGTCAATGAATCTAATAAATGCTCAGTAAAAGCAATTTCATATAAATCTGGATTATTTATAGAGCCTTGAGAGTAGGGTGGGTTCATCATTCCAACAGTAGCTTGTTTTAACTGCAACTTTCCAGCGTCTTGTTTAAGAAAATCTTCATTAATTAAATTACTCTTACCGTCTCCTCTTAAAATCATATTAGTTGTACCAATTGTAAACATATATGGCTGTAATTCTATTCCATGTAGTTGTTTCTGTTTGATATTTTTTATGTCATTTTCCGTGGTTGCTTGTTTAAGCATTTTGTGCATGGAAGCGATTAAAAAACCGCCTGTTCCACAACAGGGGTCTAAAACAATATCATTTTGCTTTAGATCAACTAAATCACAAAAAAGGTCAGTAATATGTTTAGGGGTTAGAATTATTCCGAGAGTTTGTCCATCTCCTCCAGAATAAGACATAAATTCACCATAAAATCTACCTAGATGATCTTCTGATGATTTTGTATATTTGATACTCTTATATATGTTATCATTTAGAAATTCTGCGAAATATTTTAATGGAGTTTTATTTAATTTTGGGTTAATTTCATTTAAAATTTTTGTGTCTTTAATTAAAGAAAATTGATTTAATATTTTATCTTTTTTTTACATCAGGAGAAACATTTGATCTTGTTAAATTTGATTGAACTGCGTCATAAATTTTCTGGCCATCTGTTTTTACAGTGTCTCCTGTTAAATCATTAATAGAAAAGTTTTTAAACTCGGATTCCCTTAATGCTAATAAAATGCCCGAAACTACTAGAGGTTTATCAATATCTTTTAAATTTCCATAATTCCTTAAATCCTCATGTAGTTTTGAAGCATCTTTTAAAATCTCTTCAGTTTCTTTTTCCTGATCAGTAGTTTCTTTTAAAACTTCTCTAATATAATACTCATCAATATTTTGATCGTTAAAAGAAACAAAAGATTCAACTTCCGGCAACTCCCGATAGAATTCAGTCTCATCAATATAAATAGGACTAATTCTATGTTTTTTTTCATTTCCCGATATACCAAAAGCAATTATTTTTTTATAAGATGTATTTTTGACTAAATGTTGTCCATAAAACAACGCACCATTGACTGCATAATTTTTTATATCAGTTTTGTCTGTACTAATTAAACCTTTGTCATTTAGTTTTATATGGTTTGATAAATCCGCTTTATCTTCAATCACAATTAGAAAATCTTTTATCACCCCTATATATTCTGGAAAACCAACATTTCCCGTTCCGCTCTTTGAAGCAGTTTTTAAAGCTTCATTAATTTCTAAAATAGAACTGCCTTGAGGCTCTAATTCGATGTTTGCGTCTTTTAAAAGACCGAAAACCCATAAATCTGTTTTAACTTCTTTCTTAGCCATCTTTTTCCTCTATCTTCAACCGCCATGGACGGCGGTTTATTATTTTTATTTGGGCGGGGTTAATTAAATTTAACCATTTATATATTAGTAATACTAATCTAAATAAAGCTTTTTAGGCTCTGTCTTGCATCTAATGTTTTGCGTGTAAATGAATTTGTCCGTTCTTTAGACAAAAAACTTTAATAAACCCTAAAACATTGTAATTCAAAAATTTAATTAAATCAGAAGACTAGGGCAATTTGGGAGAGACTTGTACGCAAGCCGAACCATTTACACGCTGTTATGGTTATGTGAAGTGACACTATTTATCTTTCCATTTTTCGTATAATTTTTTCATATTTCTATATCTTGAACCTGTTCCAAAAAAATCTTCTTTATCACTTTCTATGGTATCAAAAAGCATATCTCTAAATTCAAGTCGAAAATCATCTTCTTCTAACTTACCCTTTAGAATAAAATAAGATAATCTATCAAAAGCATTTAAATAATCTTCCATAGCTTCTTTTTTATACGAATTTCTAATTTCTAGTAGATTTTTTTCTTCTGTTGATAACTTTGTTGAATCCCTACCGTTTATTTCTTTTAGAATTTCAGTTCTAATATTTGCTAATCGTTCTTTTCTTCTATTTAGTTCAAATTCTATATTAAATATTGCCATTAAATTTGAATATTTAACTGATTTTCTTAAACCACCTAACTGAAAATAAGCTATTAAGGCTGCGATTAAACCAGCAAGCCCTGCTAAACCTCCACCAATATAAGAAAAATCTTGTAAAGTCATATTAATCTCCTAAAGCTTTTGCGATAGCTTGTTTATAAACTTCATTATTTTTTATCATTTCTTTATTTCCCTGTGCTTCAGATAAATCTTCAGAAAATAATAATTTTTTAATTTTTTCTTTGTCATAACCAAGATCTAATAATTCATTGACTAAATTTTGGATCAATTCATTTGCTTCGCTTTGTCCTATTCCATTTTGAATCTTTTTTTGAACAGGTAGTATTTTACTTCTAAAAACTGACATATTTCCTCCTAAATTCTCTGTGCCATTTCACATAACTCAATATATACGAACTTCGCATATCCTTCCCACAATCTCATCATAAACCTGATTTAAAATATAGTAAAATGATTCTGAGTAGCAAAAACTTTATCCTCTCATTTCATTTTCCGGCGGGAAAGAGGTTTGAGGACACAGGAAACGAAGACTTTTTTATAAGAGGTATGATGACTCTCCGTTTCTTTTCCCGCCGAAAATGGGGTATAATAATAAAATAGTGGTATGAATCTATCATCTCCTACAAATTAAACTCTTTTTCCAGCTTTGATCAATAGAACCGAGGGTGAATTTTAAGAATTTTCCAATAGAACCTCAGGTTCTATACTTGATTTTCAATCTATTGTAGAGCAAGGGTTGAATTCTTTTACAAGAATGATCCAGCGGCTTCAAATCCAAACCCCTAACCCCTTATCCTTAAGTCTTTTAAGGACAAGGGGGAGTCCTCCGTGATTTCCTCCCTAAAATCAAGCCAGACGGAGGAAACCCTGCATCGTGCAGGGTTAAAGAAATAAAAGTTGTTAAAAAAAATTTTGATAATAAATAATTTTAATGCAAATCAGGAGGATTTGCAACCTAGAATTTCAAAAAGGAAAAAGACTTCCCGACTTTTGTCAGGATGACAAATGGAGGGGCAGATTATCACCGAATAAAAATAATACTTAAAACCAAAACTGCAAATTCATGACATTAAATTCTTTTTTGCCGGTGGCATTTAAAATTATCAGTTTTTGAAACCAGAAATATTAATCTTTAAACTCCCCTTGTCTTCCTCCGGGAGATAAGGGGCTGGGGGTTTGTGGGTAAAAAATCTTTTAGACTTTTTAACATGAAAATTGAGTTTTTCAGCGTCGATTAAACAGAGCTTTATTTGATCTATTGAAAAATACTTAAAATTCCGACTTATAAAATATTTATGTCGGATAATTTTTATTTTTCCGACAAAAAAAGACCTTGGTGTCTTAAAATTAGCACAGTTTTATTTTAGATTCCGGTCTTTTGCATTTTATTATGAGAGGATGATAAAATAAATTTTTTTTCTGAAAAAGAGAAGATTATTTTTATTCGTACTGGAGAGAAGGAACATGGGAATCGAGTTTTATTTTGAAGATCAGCTTTCAAGTCTTTATGATATTTTAAGGGAAAAACTAAAAAAAAGAAACAATCCTCCGTTTTTCGGTCAGACTGTTTTTGTTCCAAGCCCGGCGGTGGGCAAATGGCTGAAAATGAAGATGGCGGAAGACTCTGTCTTTTTTAATATTGAAATAGCTTATCTGGAGTCTGGATTTTTCAAACTCGCGGAAAAACTGACGGATCAGAAACTTTTTTCAATTCAGGGCGGGGAATTTGATTTTTATTATCATACGCTTTTTTATGAGGTGCTTCTGGAGAGCGGAAAGAAGAAGCGGGAGGTTGTTGAATGGGCCCGTCAGACCGGAAGCAAAGAGGATTTTTTTTCTTCTTATGAAACCTGGATACTGGCCGGCAGGCTGATGAAGCTTTTTCAGGAATGGGAATATCAAAACCCGGAAGAACTTTCCTGTTTTGAAAATGAAACAGATATTTACGCATTTTTCTATCAGCAGTGGATGGGAAAAATTAAAAAAAAACACGAAGGTAAAAAAAATCTTCTTGATTTTGTGCTTCATGATCCTGTAGAAAAAAATTTTCCAGATGAACACTTGATTCTTTTCGGGTTTCACTATCTTTCCGATTTTCAGTGCCGTTTTTTAAAAAAACTTTCCTCTTCCTTCGATTTCTCAGTGCTGATGAACCTGAGCCTCTCCTCTGAAAAGGAAGTGGATTGGGGGAAGGGGGGGAGGCAGTCTTATGAGATTTTAAAAGATGTTTTTCCTGAAATTAGCGGTCTTTCAGAAATAGAGACAGAAGGATTGGGAAATTGTATCAGGATAGCGGCGTGTCCCGGGATTTTTCGGGAAATCGAATGGATTTACAACCATATTTTATGGAGCATGAAAAACGACCCGTCTCTTTTATGGAATGAAATCGGGATACTGTGCGCAGATGAAGAATCTTACCTCCCCGTGATTGAGACTGTTTTCTCAAGAAATCCGGAAAAAAAAATCCCTTTTGTTTCTGCGGAAAAAAAATCAGGGGCAGAAGACAGTATTTTTGAAGCGCTTTCCCTGCTTTTGAATCTTTTCAGGGGCGATCTGACCCGGAAAGAAGTATTCCGGCTCATTGACAATCCGTTTTTTTTGAAAAATCACCTGATCAGTTATGAAAACAAGGAAAAATGGCTGGAACTTGCCGATAAGACAGGAATATTCCGTGATTTTGATTTGGATAACCCTGTAAAACCTTTTACCTGGAATCAGGGATTTCTGAGAGTCCGTTTCGGAAGAATTATGGAGCACGATTTTGAGGAAGAAAAAGATTTTCAGGGCATTGTTCCCTACTCCCTGAGCGGGTTCGAAGAAGATGAGAAGATTGATGTTTTTATTCTGACAGTGGAAAAAATACTTGAAACTCTGAAAAAATTCCTTTCAGGAGCCGCTAAAACTCCAGAAGACTGGAGCAAAGTATTAAAAGAAGTGATTGAAATAAGTTTGGAAACCGCGCAGGAAGACTATCAGTCAAAAAAAATACTGGACGAATTTCTGGAATTTCTGGAAAAAGATTTTTTATTCCTGAAAAAAGAAAACAGGGAAGCGGATTTCATCATTCCTCTTCTGATTGAAAAAATCGGGAGTTTTTCATCGAGAAAAGGCAGGCTTTTTTCTGAAGGCGTGAATGTGGGAAAAATTGAAACACTCTGCCAGTTCCCCTTCCGGCTGACTTATTTTACAGGCATGAACGAGGGAGTTTATCCTGCAAAAATCAAGAATAAAATACTGGATTATCAGACTGTCTCAGAAGAAAGAAGAAAAAAAAATCCCAGTTTATGGGCCTATCCGGATAAAAAAATAAAACCGGATACTTTTCAGAAATTTCTTTTTCTGAATGCCGTGAGCCGCATAAAAGAAAGAGGGTATATTACTTATAACGCTTATAATCTAGAAGATGATAAAAGACTTTATCCTTCATCCCTTCTGATGGAGCTCAAAGAGAGGGGAAAGGCGGAAGAAAGGGAAATCCCTTTTAAAAACTATCTCCCTCTGAAGGAAACAGTATCTGAAAAAACAGAGGAATTTTTAAGGCATTCCAGTCAGATAGACCAGGCGGTAGAGATGAGTTTTCTACCCGGAAAAGCTTTTGCCAATCCTTTTTGGGAAGAATACCGGGCTTTTCACTCACTGGAAGAAAAAGAATCGGAAAATAAGGAAATAATCAATATAAAAATCAATGATTTAAAAGAATTTCTCGTTAATCCTGTTTTTTCAAAAATCAAAAAAGAACTTGAAATATGGGAAGATGAAGAAGAAGACCTTTCTTTTTATGAAGACGAGCCTTTTTTCACGGAATTTCCTTCCGATTACCGTTTTATCACTGGTTTTTTAAAAAATTTCGTTTTAAAGAAAGAAGAGGGAGGAAGCCCAGACTGGGAAAAAGACCTTGAGAGGGAGTACTCTTACTGGCAGAAGCAGTCGGAAATGCCTGAAAAAAACTTCGGAAGGAAGGATTTTGAAACAATCAGGCAGAATCTGAAAGAGAGGATGGTTTTTCTGGATTCTTTTTTAAAAGAAGAAAAGGGCGTGTTTTTTCCAAACCTTGTTTTGGGTCAGACCAAATACCCAAATCCTTCACGAAAGGACTGGAAAATCCCTCCGCTTTCTTTTGAAAGCAATGGAAAAAACATTCAGCTGTCGGGCTCGCTGCCTCTGGTCTGGGTGAAAAAAAATGTTTTGAGCGTTCTGGTGATTACTCATGCGGGAGTAAAACCCTCTCTTTCAAAATATGAGCTTCTTCCCCTCCTTGTTTTTCTGATTCTCTCAGATGAAAGGTTAAAAGGAGAGATAGACACTCTTCATACCCATATACTTTTTAAAAAACAGATTTTAAAAAAAACATGGGGGCTTTCTGGAATCGGAAAAGAAAATTATCTGAAAACTCTCATAGACGATTTTCTGGAACCATCCGGATTCTGGGACTATCTTCCTTTTGATGAGATCAGCCGGAAAGATTTTGATGAAAAAGAAGAAAAAGATTTTTTAGAAAGCCTTGAAAATTCGTTGGAACAGGCAATTGCAACAGGGGAGGCTCTTTCTGTTAAAAATCTTGTTCTTATGCGCCCCGATATCCGGATTCCTCAGGATGCTTATGAGAAGGCAAAAAGAAGGTTTTTCCCCCTGTATCAGATGGGAGAGGAGAAAGAAAAATGAAAAACCCAATTCTTTTGAGAGATATTAATCAGCAGCTGGACGATATCCGAATAGACCGCCATGGAATTATTGAGGCGTCTGCGGGCACTGGAAAAACCTATGCAGTGACCAAAATAGTCAGAAAGATTTTAGTCGAAACCGCAACTGATTTAAACAGTATCCTTCTGGTTACTTTTACAGAGAAAGCGGCAGGCGAACTGAAAGAAAAAATCCGGGCGGAAATCAATCTCTGTCTCAAAGATTATCCTGAAAAAAGAGATAAGTTTCAAAAAAGCCTCAAAGAGTTTGACGATGCCCCGATTTATACGATTCACGGATTCTGTCATTCCATATTGCAGGAATATTCATCAGAGAGTTTTGAAGTGATTCAGGATGAAAAAAATATCCAGAAAAAACTCCTCTACCAGATGATGAGAAAAGAATGGGAAACGCTTTATGGACAGGATTTTGATTTTCTTCTTTCCGTCTCAGGGTTTCCTGAATATGACGGGAGGACAAAAAACAGCCGTACTTTAAAAAAAATCCTTGACGGGAGCACTACTTTCCAGCATCTGGCAGAAGATATTCTCAGACCTGAGCCAGAGGATATCAGTCTTCTCATTCAGGAGATTTTAAAGGGGTTGAGAAAAATTCAAGAAAGCCTTCAAGGAGTTTCTTTTCCTGAGACATCAAAAACCAAGATCAAAGAAGAGTTTTTTCAGAAAATCAGGTTGTTTCTAAGCGCCCAAAACGAGAAAGAAATTTTTCTTTCTTCTGTTGATTTGTCTGAGCTGTTTCAGAAAAAAGAGAAAACAGCAGATTATATTACGGAAGCCGATTTAAGTGAGTTTTTGCGTTTTATGAATGATAACGATCAAAAAATAAAGTCAATCAAAAACTATCTGATTTCCGATTCGATTCAAAGGCTTCGGGAGCGGATGAAGAATTTTAAAAAAAAATACAGGCTTCTTTCCTATCAGGATATGCTTTCCCATGTCTTTGAGATGATTCAGTCTGGTTTTATCACTCAGGCGGTTAGGGAAAAATTTTCATTCGCGGTGATTGATGAGTTTCAGGATACTGATTTTATCCAGTGGCAGATATTTAAAAAACTTTTCACACAAGGGCAGAAGCAAAAACTCTTTGTAGTGGGAGACCCGAAACAGGCAATATACAGTTTTCGCGGGGCAGACATCTATGTCTATCAGGAAGCGAAAAAATACCTTCAGGAAAACAGTGCCCTGGTTTATGAGCTGATTGTGAATCGAAGAACCATAAAGCCTCTGATTCAAAAACTGAATACTCTTTTTTCATACCGGGAAAAAGATCAAAAAGACTGGTTTGATACTGAGGGGATTGTCTATCAGGAAGTAGAGGCGCTTGAAAACAAAAAAACTGACCATGAGTGTTTTCAGATTATTCATTTGGGAGACGGGATTCATTCAGGAAAAGCTAAAAATAGGCTTGCGGATGGGATTGCCTGTGAAATTGAGTTTCTTTTAGAAAAACGGGAAAAAACAGAAAAAAACAACTTGATCTGCATCCTGGTCAGTAAAAGAAAAGAAGCTCTGCCAATTGAAAAATCTCTTCGAAAAAAGGGAATCGCTTATTCTTTTTATAAAAAACCGGGGATTTTTGAATCCGATGAAGCGGTGAGCCTTTATTATCTTTTAAAATCCACAGCCATGCCCTCTGATAAAAAGCTTTTTTTAAAATGCCTTCTTTCTCCAGTTTTTGATTTTAAAAAAGAAGATTTTGAAAAACTCCCTTTTCTTTCCAGCAGCCATCCGCTCAGAATTTTTTTTCAGAGTCTTCAGAATTTTTCAAGGGATGAAAAATGGGGAATGTTTTTTGATGAAATCCTGAGGCAGGTCAAGATAAAGATTTCGACCGCTTCCCAGATGCTCAACAAAGAAAGAATATTAACCAATTACGAACAGCTTTCTGAAATTCTGATCCGTGAGGCAGAGTCTAAAAATCTCGATATTTATGCGCTTTCCGATTTTCTTCAGAATAGAATCCAGAATCAGGAGGGCAAGGAAGATATCCACAGAATTGAAACGGATTCTCCCGCGGTGCAGATTATGACAGTGCATGCCTCAAAAGGTCTGGAATTTCCTATCGTTTTTCTGGCAGGAGGATTTGGCGAATCCCCTGAAAGAGATTTGTATGTTTATCATCAGGATAAACACAGAATTATCGATTTGTGTCCTGATGCGGAGGGAGAAAAAAAAGCTTTGCGGGAATTAAGAGAAGAAGAGAAAAGGCTTTATTATGTGGCTTTGACCCGTGCCAAAGAAAGGCTTTATCTGCCTTATTTCAGGCAGGAAAAAACGGGCAAGGGTGAATACAGTAAAAAAGCCAAAGGCTTTGTGATTGAAACCCTTGTGCCGCTTATTGAAGAAAAAGACATGAAGATTTTTTCAAAAGACTGGAAAATGTATTTGAGAGATAAAGAGAAAGAAAAAACAGAGGAAAAAGAAACTCCTTTCTGTGAAAGGTATTTCGACTTCTTTTTTCAAGAATACCGGCAGAAAAAAATACTGGAGACTTCTTTTTCAAGTCTTCATATCCATAAAAAAATCGAGCCTGAAAATGATGAATTTGACACAGGAATTCTTGTTTCTCAGGAAGATTTTCTTCCCAGAGGAAAAGAAACAGGGCTTTGTTTTCATGAAATCCTAGAGTGTTATGATTTCACAAACCCTCTAAAGGAAGCGGTGATTGAAAAAATAAAAAAATACCATCTGGAAGAACATGAAGAGCAAGTTTTTACGATTCTAAAACAGCTTTCAAAAACAGAAATCATGCCGGGGTTTTCATTTGATAAACTCAACCCTTCATTGCTGCTCCGTGAGAAAGAATTTTTTTATTCTTTTCCGGCTGGAATAAAAACTTATCTCAACGGATTTATTGACCTGATTTTTTTCTGGGAGGGAAAGTACTACCTTGCAGACTGGAAAACCAATTACCTGGAATCTTATGAGGGAGAACCCTTTTATCATCTCGTCGTATCTGAATATGAGCTCCAGTACGAAATATATGTATTCGCTCTCGATCTCTGGCTTTCAGGAAATATAAAAAACTACGATTTTAAAAAGAATTTTGGAGGAGTTTTATATCTTTATCTCAGAGGTATTTCCCCTGAAACACAAAAAGGAATCTATTTTCTTCCCGCTGAAAAAATAGAACTGGAAACGATCAGGGAAAAAATGAAACAAATTATAGAGGCTCAGCATGAATCAATTTCCATTTTATGATAAAGTAAAACAAGAATCAGAGGTTAGTCTTCTTGATTTGAAAACAGTTGAAGATTTGGCAGGGCTTTCTGGTAAAAAAGAAACACCTGAAGTCTATCTTTTTCTTCTTTCTCTTTTTGATGCGGCTGCCAAAGGGAGCCTTTGCATTGCTTCAAAATCAGTGCAGATTTTTTTTGATCAGATGAGTGATTCGAGCTTTTGCTTTGATCCCGATGAGATGAAAAAACTCAGTATTACGGGGAGTGCGGAAACTGATCCTTATGTGCCCATTATTTATTTTGAAGGCGAATCAGACACTTACTGGTATTTTCAAAGATATTTTACAGCTAAAAAATCTTTTGACAGTGAATTTCAAAAACTCATTCAAAGCTCATCTGCAGACACAGTGAAAAGTGCCCCTGTAATCGATGAAATCCTTGAAGCAAGAACACCGGAAGGTTTTTTTCTCAATGAAGACCAGAAAGAAGCTGTGCGCAAAGTGTTTCGAAACCGTTTCACACTCATTTCAGGGGGGCCCGGAACTGGAAAAACAACTGTGATTCAAACGATTTTATCCTGTTTTGAAGCGGAAAAAAAGGACATTTCCCGAATCTTTCTTGCTGCCCCTACCGGGCGGGCTGCTCAGCATATCAATGAAAAAATGAAGCCAAAAGGGTTGGTCGAAGCGTGCACTATTCACAGGCTTTTACAAATCAGTTTCGGGAACCGTTTTTTTTATTCCAGAAACAACCCCCTGCCGGCTCAAGCCGTTTTAATCGATGAAGTATCCATGGTGGACATCAGTCTGATGAAAAACCTTCTGGAAGCCATTCCTGATGATTCAAAAGTTATTTTTATCGGAGACAGGGATCAGCTCCCCTCAGTGGATTCAGGAGCGGTGCTTTCTCACCTGATCGAGAGCGCGGAAGAAAAAAAAGAACTTGAAAACAGTATTGTTTATCTCAAAGAAAGTCAAAGATCGAAAGGAAATATCTGGCAGTCTGCCTGTCTGATCAATGACCGGATTCTTTCTTTAGAGGATAAAATGACTTCTCTGAATCATTTCTTAGAACCCTTAAAAAACGATGAGTTTGAAAATACTCTCAAACAGATTGATCCTGTCAGAAATGCTTTCTGGCTCAAACCGGAAGAAAAAGCCGGATTCAGAGAATATCAAAAGATTCTTCTGCAGTGGTTCCGTTTTTTTTATAACGATTCGTACCGTGAAAAAATCGATGAATTGAAAAAAAATCCGGAACTTCTTTCTTTAGTTCTCTCTTATATCCAGTCCAACAAAATTCTTTGCCTCAATAAATCGGGTATCAGAGGCGCAGAGTGGATCAACCGTTTTTTCCGTCAGGAACTCGCACGGATACTGAAAATAGACCTTTACCGTTCTGATACTTGGTTTTCAGGACTTCCGGTTATGATGACCGTCAACCGTCATAAAGAAAAACTCTTTAATGGAAATATCGGGATGATAATAGAAGACAGGGTTTATTTTATGATAGAGGGTAAAGCAGAGCATTTTCCAAAAGATTTTCTTCTGCCAGAGTTAAATCTTGCTTTTGCCTTAACAGTCCATAAGAGTCAGGGGTCGGAATATGGGAAAGTTTTTCTTATTCTGCCTGAAAGACAAACGCGTCTCCTTTCAAAAGAAATGATCTACACAGGATTAACCCGCGCAAAAGAGCAGTTCTTTTTGTACGGAGAAAAAACAGTGGCTGAAATCGGAATAAACTGTAAAATAGAAAGAGAGTCAGGACCTGATCTGGGAAAGATTGAATAATTCTTTTAATCCTTCTACCGCTTTTTCGCCCATTTTCCGATATCCCTGATGATTCGGGTGGACACCGTCTGAATAGTCGTTTTTTTCCAGAAAAGAAAAATCAATGGTGAAAATCTGATTAGAAGAAGCTTTTTCTCTTGTTTTTTCCTGAAGCTGTCTGACTTCTTTGCGGCTCATTTCATCAAGAAACACGCTGACTGGAATACCAATGACAGGGATGATGTTTTTCTTTTTCAAAGCATTCAGAATGTTCTGAAGATTATGAAAAATCTCTTCCAGCCCCTGCCCGTTAAAAAGATCGTTTAATCCGCCCATCACGATGCATAAAGAAGCTTCTTCATCAAAAACATCCCGTTCCAGTCTCTGGTACATTCCCCAGAAAGTATCACCGTTTATGCCTTGATTGATAAATCTGAAACCGGGAAAAGCTTTTTCCAGATCCGCTCCCCAGGATGCTTTTTCGCCATAGGGAAATCCATAAGTGATGGAGTCGCCTAAAAGAACTATATTTTTCATTCAAATGCCCTCACACAGGTAGTGAATCTCCCTTCTTCCCGGCTCAGATAAGAACCGTCATAAGAACGGCAGGTGTTGTTTTTTTTCGGACACCGGTGGGCGAAAGGACAAAGCGAATCTGTTGAGAGATTTTCAATAGGGTCTTGTATCTTTTTTCCTTCTCCCGGAACAGAATCCAGAAGAAGCTGGGTATAAGGATGAAGCGGGTGTTTTAAAATTTCCCTGCTTCCGTATTCCATCAGTTCGCCTTTGTAAATCACAAGCACCTGATCGCAAAAATAATCCACTACAGCCAGATCATGGGCAATCAGAATATAAGTCAGCGAATATTCTTCTTTGAGTCGGAGAAGAAGGTTTAAAATCTGAGCCTGAACTGAAACATCTAAAGAACTGACCGGTTCATCTGCAATCAGGAGAGAGGGATTTAAAATAAGGCTTCGGGCAATGGCCAGTCTTTGCCTCTGTCCGCCTGAAAACTCATGGGGATATTTATCAAAACTGTCTTCAGAGAGTCCGATTTGGTTGAAAAGGGCAAGGACTTTTTCCTTTCTTTCACTTTTTTGATTAATTTTATGAATCGTTAAGGGTTCTTCCAGAGCGTTTCCTGTTTTCTGTCTCGGATTGAAAGATGAAAAAGGGTCTTGAAAAACAATCTGGATTGATTTTCTGATTTTTTTTAAGTCTTTTGAGTTGAGGGTTAAGATGTTTTGTCCTTGAAATTCGATCAGGCTTTTTTTATCAATCAGTTTTTTGGGAAGAAGTCTCATGATTGATCTTGCGACAGTGGTTTTTCCTGAACCCGACTCGCCGATTATTCCGAGATTTTGCTTTTCTTTTACTTTAAAGCTGAGATTGGAAACAGCTTTTTTCCCGTCATATGAAACTGTAAGCTGGCTGATTTTTAGCATTTCATCCTCTTGAAATCAGAGAGTTTATAAAAATGAAAAATATTTGAAAATAAACCTTTTTCGCTGTGTGAACAGGAAAAAGGTTTAAAAAGAATGTTAAGCTATCTGAGAGGATTCAATTTCCCCGGTTTTTCTTGCTTTCATTTCAAAGAAGATAAATAATCCGCCGGCAACACCAAGAATCAGAAAAAGAATTAAATATTTGATTGCTTTCTTGCTGCCCACACTCATTCCGTCTGCTGTTTCCTGAACAAAATTAGCCAATTTATCAGCTTTTACAATAATTTTAGTCTGATAAGCTTGTTTTGCGGCTTCTGGAAGGATTTTCAAGATAGTGTCTTTCATAATAGGAAGCATTTCTTTTTGGACTGTTTCGATAACGATTTTTGTTTTTGCTTTTACAACATCAGGCTGCTCGCTGTCAACATTCCCAAGAATATTATTGAGAATTTTTGCATCAATCAAAGCGGTAATTTTTGCTGCTTCTGCCTCAACAAGAGGTTTGGTTTCAGCCATTGCTTCGTCAGACAAGTCCGAAGAAATAAAAGATTTTAGATCTTCATCCATATAAACAAAATTTCCAATATTTCCATGGAAATCTTTCATGATTGTTTTTGCTTTTTCCAGTTTCGGATCAATCGTACTTGAAATAATGAAGGCTGTCAATACTGTGATAAGGCTTAATACAATAAAAACAATTTTTTTCATTTTGTTCCCCTTTTGAAATTTTTATTTAAAAATCAGGGAATTTTTATTTTCCCTGATTTTACTAAAATACAAAAAGAATTTTTATTTTTTTGTCAAGTTTTCTTTTACAGCGGCTTGAGCTGCAGCTAAAATTGCCACAGGAACCCGGTAAGGAGAACAGCTGACATATTCCAGTCCTGCTTTATGACAAAACTCAATACTTTTCGGATCACCTCCGTGTTCGCCGCAAATACCGGTTTTCAGGTCTTTCCGCACGGATTTTCCTTTTTTAACCGCCATTTCAATTAATTGTCCCACACCTTGAACATCAAGCGAGACAAAAGGATCGGTTGTTAAAATTTCTCTTTCTTTGTAATCACCTAAGAAATGACCCGCGTCATCTCTTGAGAAACCGAATGTCATCTGAGTCAAGTCATTGGTTCCAAAAGAAAAGAACTCCGCTTCAGCCGCGATAATATCAGCTGTGAGAGCCGCTCTCGGGATTTCAATCATGGTTCCGATTTTATAAGGAACATCTGCGTTATTTTTCTTTAAAATTTCATCAGCAATCTTTTTAATTCTTTTTTTCAGGAAGACAAGCTCTGTTACCATGCCAACAAGAGGAATCATGACTTCAACAAAAACCTTGATTCCTTCTTTATGAAGTTCTGCGACAGCTTCAAAAATTGCCTGAGCCTGCATTTCATAAATTTCAGGGAAAGTAATCCCTAATCGGCATCCTCTATGTCCCATCATCGGATTAAACTCATGAAGAGATTCATTTTTCGCCTTGAGTTTTTTGATGTCAACCTTTAATTCTTTTGCCACGGCTTGCAGATCTTCCTCTGTTCTTGGAAGGAATTCATGAAGAGGCGGATCCAAAAGACGAATCGTAACAGGAAGCCCATCCATGATTTTAAGCATTTCTTTAAAGTCTTGTTTCTGCATGGCAAGGAGTTTAGCCAGAGGTTTTTTTCTGGATTCAAGGTCTTCAGCAAGAATCATCTCTCTGACGGCGATAATTCTATCTCCTTCAAAAAACATGTGTTCTGTTCTGGTGAGTCCCACGCCTTCTGCGCCAAAGTAAAGCGAAGTTTCACAGTCTTTCGGAGTATCGGCATTGGCTCTGACACGGAGTTTTCTGAATCGATTTGCCCAATCCATGATAACTTTGAAATTTCCCTGAGAAATATCCGGCTGAACCAGAGGTACTTGTCCATCGATGATTTCTCCGGTAGTTCCATTGATGCTGATATAGTCGCCTTCTTTATATTCTTTGAGTCCGATTTTGCATGTTCCTGCCTCTTCATTGATAGAAACGGCAGAGCATCCTACAATACACGGTTTTCCCATTGCACGGGTAACAACGGCAGCGTGAGAGGTCATTCCTCCTCTTGCAGTCAGGATTCCCTGAGCCGTATGCATTCCTCCTAAGTCTTCAGGAGAAGTTTCGGCTCTGACCAGCATGACTTTTTCGCCGTTCATTGCAATTTCTTCGGCTTTTTTAGAGTTGAAAATGATTTTACCGACTGCGGCTCCCGGAGAGGCGTTCAGTCCTTTTGCAATCACATTGTATTTTACTTTTGGGTCAAAGGTAGGGTGAAGAAGCTGATTCAGCTGTTCTGGATCCACTTTTAAAAGAGCCTGTTCTTCTGTCAGGAATTTTTCTTTTACCAGATCGACCGCAATCTGAATCGCAGCATTGGCAGTTCTTTTTCCGTTTCTTGTCTGAAGGATATAAAGGATTCCTTTTTCAATGGTAAATTCAATATCCTGCATATCTTTATAGTGTTTTTCAAGAATTTTTCTGACTTCCAGAAGCTGGTCATAGATTTTTTTGTTGACTTTTTCCAGTTCTGCTATCGGCTGAGGAGTCCGGATACCGGCAACGACATCTTCTCCCTGCGCATTCTGAAGAAATTCTCCGTAGAAAATATTTTCTCCGTTAGATGGGTTTCTGGTAAAGCAGACCCCTGTCCCTGAATCGTCTCCCATGTTTCCGAAAACCATGGCAACCACATTGACAGCGGTTCCCAGAAGTCCTGTAATTTTATTAATCTCTCTGTATTTATTGGCTCTTTCAGAATCCCATGAAAGGAAAACTGCTTTAACAGCATCCGCTAATTGCTCATTGACATCCTGTGGGAAATCTTTTCCTGTTTTTTCTTTAAAAGCTACTTTATAGGAAGCAACCAGTTTTTTCAGCTTATCGGCAGGAATATCTTTGTCTTCTTCCACACCGGCTTCTTTTTTCACTTTTTCAAGCTCATGCTCGAAAACTTTATGTTCAATATTTTTGACGACATTTCCAAACATCTGGATAAATCGCCGGTAAGAATCCCATGCAAATCTTTCATTGCTGCTTTTGGCTGCAAGACCTTCAACAGTCTTGTCGTTCAGACCAAGATTTAAAATAGTATCCATCATCCCCGGCATGCTGACTGCAGCGCCTGATCGAACCGATACTAAAAGCGGATTAGAAGCGTCTCCGAATTTTTTACCAGAAGTTTTTTCCAGTTTCTCAAGATTTGCTTTAAACTCTTCGTCCAAGCCTTCTGGATAACTATGATCATTTTTACTGAAATAATCGCAGACTTCAGTTGAGATGGTAAAACCCGGCGGAACAGGCAGTTTAATGTTGGTCATTTCGGCAAGGTTAGCGCCTTTACCGCCGAGAAGTTCTTTCATCGTAGCTTGACCCTCGGCCTTGCCCTGTCCGAAAAAATAAACCCACTTTTTTTTATTTTTCATCCAGTTTCTCCGTGTATTTTTTTTAATGTTATTTAAATTAATAATTTGTCGATACTAAAAACAAGAAAAATATTTATAAAATGAAAAAAAAACCGAAAAAGAAAACTAAAAAAGTTTAGGAACAGTGTATGGACAGAAAATCAATCTATTCTATTATATTTTTTTTGTTATTCAGTATAAAAATATTTTCTTCAAACGGCATGATGGAAACTTTTATCAAGACTGATAAAACTGTGTTTTCTTATGGAGAGCCGATCTATATTGATTATAATATCAGTAATGTGGATTTTCAGGCTGTCGAATTAAAAATCAGCTCCTATGCTTTTTTAAATTATAGAATCGAAATAACAGACAGTCAGAATATTTCTGTCAAAGAAAGGGATGAGGCTTTTTCCTATCAATATAAAACCCGTGAAGAACTTAAAGAGAAAAGCAATCCTCTCAGAGATAAAATTTTTCAGACCCGCGTGCTTTCTCCCAGAGAAATGACGGGAATCCGTCTGGATCTTCTGGATACTTACGAACTGAAACCCGGAATCTATTACCTGAAAGGGGTATTTTATCCTTCTTCTTCTGTCTTGCAGCCTGAGATTCAAATTGAAACTCCCGTTATCCGCATTATTATAAAAGAAAGCCACTACCAGGAAGAAGAGAGAAAGCTTGAAAAGGAAAAACTGAAAATCGAACTTCGGAATATTCAAACACCTGAGGATACGGTGCAGGCTTTTCTAGAAGGGAAGCTGGAGAAAAACTGGGAAAAATTTTTCTATGTTTTAGATACCCGAAAACTGATGAAGCTTTTTCCTCAATTTTATCAGTCTTTTGAAGATGCCCTGGATGAAGAGAGACGAAATATTGAAAAAGACTTCAAAATTTTTTTTCAGAACCTGAATACGGATGAAAAAATATTGACTTATGAAATTGAAGAAACCATCATTCGAAAAAAATACGCAATTGTGAAAGCTGTGATCAGTTCATCCTTTCATCAGAAAGTAATTAAAAGAGAATATAAATTCGGGCTTGAAAAAAAGGACCGCTGGTACATCTATGCCTACTCTGTCAATCAGAAATAGACTAAAATGTTTCCTGTCTTTGGATATCAAAACACTCGATGATATTCCAAGATTTTTGCTGTAAATTATAAATTGTTTTCAGCTTGTATTCTCCTCCTCCTGTCTGTGTTCCGTATTGAATCTGAAGAATTAGATTTTTCTTTTTATCGACAGCAATCCATTCACATTCTTCGCTGATACCCGTATCACGGATCATTTTATAGTAAGAACTTCCTTCTCTTCCATAACTATGGGGAATTTCTTTGAGCATTGTTTCATTCATGAAAAGAGGAATGCAGAAAGACTCATCATTTTTGCAGAGAAAAGGCATTGAATAAGCAGGATTATCGGGCATGTCTGGGCAAAATTCTTCTTCCTTGAATATTTCAATACGATAGGTCGAATTTTCTATTAACATTTTAGCATTTTTTTTATCTTGATAGCGGTAAACAAATTGACCGAAAATCCATCCCCTTTTTCCCTCTGCAGTTTTCACTTCATACCAATAATAGCTGAATTGCCTGTTTTTATCGATCCTTTCAGTTTTTTCAGATTGGTTTAAAATAAAAACAACTTCACCGATAAAAAGTTCTTTCAGAATTTTTCCCGAAAGCGAAGGCTCGCTTCTCATCCTGACTTTGTTTCCGGCAATGACTCCTGTGTCTTTGTCAAAAGAAAAACCTTGAACTGTACAAAAAAGAAAAAATAACAACAGGCAATTCTTCATTCTTTTTTACCAATAAACATACTCGTATTCAGAATATTCAAAAAGCTCTTTGACCACTTTTCCGAATTTTTCACCGGTTTTATATTTTTCTTCCTTGATTTTATTGCCCTGAGCATCGTTTTCATAGATCCAAGACTCAATCTCGTCATTCTTGTCGTTGTAAATTTTAACTGAAGTTAAAAATCCCTGAGGCGTATATTGGTAAAGCCATGTTTCAATAATGCTTCCGCTTTCGTCATTGTAAGTGGCTCTGATTTTATTCCCATTCCCACCGTATTCATATTTCCAGTTAAATTCAAAGTATCCGTTTCCGTCATAACCGGTGTACTCAATTTTTTTTCCATTCTGGTCATATTTATAGACATCTTTATAATCTATAGAACCGTCCGCTTTATAACGGATCCGTTCTATTTCATTTCCAGACTGGTCATAGGCAGAAGCTTCTCTAAATTCCATTTGTCCCGATGCATCGTATCCGATATACTCAATCGTATTGCCCTGAGAGTCATATTTGTAAAAATCTTTAAAATCCAGAGTGCCTTCTGCTCCATAGCCCGCATATTCAATTTTTTTCCCGTTTTCATAAGTATAAATATCTCTGAATTCCATTCCTCCGTCTGCGTTATATCCTATATATTCCAGTTGATTTCCAATCTGGTCATAAATATAAACATCTTTATAGTCTTTTCTTTTTTCAGACTGACCGAATTTAGATTCTATAATATAAGCGATTTTAATAAATTCTTTTACGCTGCCTTTTAACTCTTTCTGTTCCCGGTCCGATAGCTTTGCCGCTGAAAGAGAAACTGAAAAAAGGATAAGAAACGCAGAAAGAAAAAATCTTTTTAATAGGTTCATTTTTATACTCCTGTTCGATAAATCTCTTATTAATGAATTTAACGATAAATTCAAAAAAAAAAAATTATTTCTATTTGCTTACTTATATTTCTTTTTTGCATAATTTTTTTTCCACCTTTCTCAGGCTATATTTTAATAACCTGAATTCATTTTATTGAGAAGGAGAAAAAATGGGATCGATATTACTTACCATAAACCCGGGCTCAACCTCTACCAAGGTTGCGGTTTTCGAAGATGAAAAGGAGCTTTTTTCCAATACTCTCCGCCATACGGCCGAAAATCTGGCTCCATTTAAAAAAATGATTGATCAGTATGAGTTTAGAGAAAAAATAATTCTCAGTTACCTGGATGAAAACAAAATCTCTCATCTGGATGCTGTCGTGGGAAGAGGCGGACTCCTTCGTTCTATACCGAGCGGAACTTATGAAGTGGATGAAGAAATGATTCAAGACTTAAAAGAAGCTAAAAAAGGAGAGCATGCTTCCAATCTTGGCGGAATTTTGGCGAAAGAAATCGGAAACAAATACAAAGCGCCCGCTTTTATTGTGGACCCTGTTGTTGTGGATGAGCTGGAAGACATTGCCCGGATTTCAGGTATGCCTGAACTGGAAAGAGTCAGTATTTTCCATGCCTTAAATCAGAAAGCGATTGCGAGAAAAACAGCAGCATCACTGAATAAACCCTATGAAGAACTGAATTTGATTCTGGTTCACCTAGGGGGAGGGATTTCTGTTGGGGCTCATAAAAAAGGGAAAATAGTAGATGTCAATAACGCATTGGATGGAGACGGGGCTTTTTCTCCCGAAAGAAGCGGGGGAGTACCTGCGGGAGGTCTTCTGAAAATGGCTTTTTCAGGAAAATACACCCATGATGAATTGAAAAAGAAAATTACGGGTCAGGGCGGTCTGGTGGCTTATCTAGGGACCAACAGCGGAATTGAAGTCACTGAAAAAATGAAAAAAGGCGATCAGAAAGCCGAGCTGGTTTATCAGGCTATGGCTTATCAGGTTGCGAAAGATGTGGGTTCTATGGCGGCTGTTTTAAAAGGAAAAGTGGACGCAATCGCTATCACGGGCGGTATTGCATATGATAAAACTTTTGTAGGATGGATTGAGGAAAGAATCAATTTTATCAGCAAAGTGATTGTTTTTCCAGGTGAAGATGAAATGCTGGCCCTCTGTCAGGGAGGATTAAGGGTTTTAAAAGGAAGCGAAAAAGCAAAAAAATATTAGAAAAAAAAAGACGGCGGTTTATTCCGTCGTCTTTACTGCTTCATTTTTAAATAGAGTTTATAAAGTGTTTCAGGGTCAAGAGTCTCAGCTCTTGTATTGACGGTAAATGCGAATTCTTTTAAAATCCGGTCAAAAATTTCATTTCCCAATTTTTTTTTAAAAACAGACGCCAAGGTCTTTCTCCGGTTACTGAAAACAATATTCAGCCATTCTTCAAAACCTTTATCGTAATCTTTATTTTTTGGTTTAAAGCGCATATAGACAGAGTCCACATGGGGCTGGGGGAAAAAAGCTTTCGGGGGGACATAAAAAAGAATTTGGGCTTCTGTGTAAAATCCGGTTAAAACAGAGAGTCGCCCGTATTTTTTAGTCCCGGGTTCTGCCAGAAGTTTTTCTCCCGCTTCGGCCTGCATCAAAATAAAAGCTTCGTCAATAAAACTTAAATTTCTGAAAAGCCGAAAAAGAATGTCTTTGGTAATAGAATAAGGAATATTGCCCGCCAGAACAATTTTAGGATATTCCAGATCAGAAAAAGAAAATTTGAGAAAGTCTTTATGGATAATTTTAATTTTTTTTCCCAATTCTTTTTCAAGGTAGCGGACAAATCCTTTATCCAGCTCCACTACTGTGACCGGCTGGTTCTTTTCGATCAGATAACGGGTAAAGTGTCCGATACCGGGACCAATTTCAAGAATCGGAAGCGTATCTTTGAAAAAAGAAGCCATTTTAGCAAGCACATCGGAATCTAAAAGAAAATTCTGCCCTTTTTCTTTTGTCAGTGAAAGATTCAAAGACAAAAGAAGGGTTTTTAAGGTTTCTGGTTTATAAACAGGGTGCATCATTGTTTTAATTTTTTTGTTTCTGGAAAAGGGTGGTCAAGTTATTGTAAAGCTTTTCAAAATCAGCCTGATAATGGATATCCAAAAACTGGAGCGATTCATAATTGATTTCTGAAAAATTACACTGCCCGGTTCTGCAGTGCGCAATCATATTGGCAATATAAATAACGGCATTTTTTTTAAAATTTCCTTCTTCTGACTGGAGGGGAACATGGTGGTATTTAATCATGGAGACAATAGAGGGAGGAAAATTCCATTTTTCAGCGAGTCTTGCGCCAATCAAAGAATGGTTATAACCGTTTGTCATGCTTTCTAAAATATTTAAAGGGATTGATTTTTCTTCACAGATTCTGGAAATGTTTCTGTAAATATCGGGGCGGATAGACTGGGCAATGATTTTTCCAAGGTCGTGGAGGATGCCCCCCATGTAAAGCTCATCATAGTATTCTTTCAATTTATAAATCCGCGCAATTTCCTGAGCGTAAAAGGAAACTTCCGCTGAATGTTCCATAATTTCTTTTACAATATCTAATTTATAGCGGCTGATCAGAAGTTTTTGAGCCGAATAAGTCATGACCAGATTTCTGATTCCGTGAAACCCTATAAATTTAACCGCTTCTTCAATGCTGCTGACTTTTTTAGGGAGAGCATACATCACAGAATTGGCGGTTCTTAAAAGATCGGCGATTAAACTCGGATCTTTTTGTATAATCGGGGCAAGATCCTTGAAGTCTGCGTTCGGGTTGCTGAGCGCTTTTTCCAAAGCTAAAATATGGCTTGGAAACTGAGGTATTTTTTCTATCTCACTCACCATCATAGATGAAATTATTTCTTCTTCGGGGGATTCTAAAATATCAACAGGAAGTCTGATCTCGATCCGGGTTCCCTCTTGTTCTGAAAAAACTTTAATTGCGTTTTCCCCAACCCCTGCTTTTTTCAGCATTAAAATCATTAAAAGAAATCCGAAGCCGGCTCCTTCTGAAGTATCCAGCACATTTGTAAAAACTTCTTCAATCGATGCGTATTTTCTGGCGCTTAAAAATTTTTCCTGAATCCGAAGCATTTCAGCTCTCAAGATCGGAACATTGTTAAAAACCGAAATGACAGCTATATGATCCTGAAAATCGATTCCTATTTTGACATAAAAGCCAAGCGCTTCAGCATTTTGAAAATATTTTTCATAGTGCTCATTGATCGCATCTTTGAAATCCGACATTCCTTTTTCATAATCTTGTAAATCTGTTATATTCAATCCTTTGAGTTTGTAATGGATTCTTTTCAGGTTGGCTTTGTTGGCATTTCCGGCAAGTTCTTTCAAGACATAGCTTAAGGTCTGAAAAAGATTGGTTTTTTTATTTTCCTTCAATAAGGCTAAGAGTTCTTCTTCGATTTTCATCTCAGCTTTATGATCTATAATTGGAAAAAGAAGAGTTTTAGAAGACATTTTCAGTATCCTTACAAGTTCTATTTTACAAAATTTATTAAAGAGTTTCCAAAAAAAATAATTTATTTTATAATTTATTTAAAAAAATACAAAAAAGACTATTTTTTTATAAAAACTAAAGGATCAAGAAATTCATTTGATTTAATCACAAAAAAATGAATAAAATAATCTTTTTTTATTTGTGCAAGGGGGTCGTTAATCTTAATTTTTTTTAAAATGGGGATTGAGACAGCCTCCAATCCTTTGGAAGCAATAATCACAGTATAATCGCCCTGCTGGATAAAAATTCCTTTTCCATAGCCCCTGATTTCCCTGATTCCTGTAATAGTGCCGTCCACAGGAGATAAAAGTGAAGAATCCTGAAACATCTGAAAATGAATGGCGGGAATAGGAAAATCCAGTTTTATTTTAGAAGCGTAAAGCGGTTTTTTTAAAAAAAATCCCTCTTCTTTTTTTTGAGGCAGAAAAAGAACGGTTCCGGCATAAAGAGTATCTGATTTTAAGAGTTGCTTCAGTTCGTTTAATGGAATGTTAAATTTTTTGGAGATTTTAAAGAGGGTATCTCCTTTTTGAACTGTGTATTGAAGGGATGAATCATTTTCTTTTTTCACTTCTTTTTTGATAATTTTTTTTCTTTCTTCTCTCGTTTTTTTCAGGCAGGGTAGTATGAGAGTATCTCCTTCCCACATTCTTTCCAGTTTTTTCTCATCGTTTAAAGCATAAAGAATTTCCAGACTGGTTTTGTGCCTATAAATAATATCAAGGAGAGTGTCTCCTTTTTGAATTCTATATTCGACTATTTTTGTGTTTTTTAAGGGAATTGAAATACTGTCGCCTTCCCAAAATCTTTTAAGGGTTTCTTGTTCATTATGCTGTAAAAGATCTTTTTCAGACAGGTTGAATTTCTGGCAAAGGAGAGAAAGGGAATCCCCTTTTTTAATAATATATTCAAGTTTTTCAGATTCTTTCGCAAAAAGGTGGACATGAAAAAATAAAAGAAAAAAAATCAACTGCTTTTTCATTCTGTTTCCTTAATTTTAAAATCCTTAAATTCGATGTAATCAATTATGTTTACTGTGACAGCAATTACTTTTGCCAAAGAAGGACCTTTTTTTATCTGATAAATCAATTTTTCTACATTTTCATCATTTCCCTGAGCCATAATTTCGATTGCCCCGTCCAGGCGGTTTCTGATCCATCCCCTGATCTGAAGGCTTTTAGCGGCGTTATGGACAAAATAGCGGAACCCCACTCTTTGCACTCTCCCTTCCGCGATAATGTGAAAAGTTTTCAAACTATGACTCCTTCAGCCAGTCGTTTAATTTTTTTACTTCTGTCTTGTCTATGTCATTCTTTGTCTTAGTGCTTCCAAATACCTTGAGCTTAAAATTTTCAATGCCCCAGTTATGAAAAATGTATTTCCAGATTTTTTCATAATAAGGAATAAAAAAAACATTCGGCATTTCCCCGATCATGAGAGCCAATCCTTTTTTTTTCTTTCCCAAAGGGTGGTGCCAGTAAACCTGAGTTCTGTCAATAAGCGCTTTTAAAGGCGCCGGGAATCCGAAAAAATAAATCGGGCTGATAACCGTAATTGTATCTGCTGCTTCTATTTTTTTATAAACTTTCGTCATATCATCATTCAAAATACAGTTTTTTTTTGCAAAACAAGCTTCGCATCCTGTGCAGGCCTGAATATTGAGCTCGTAAGGAAAAATAATTTCACTGTCTTCTTGTCTATCCAATATAGAAAGAATAAAACGGGAAATTCCGTTTTTTTTAGGGCTTGCCACAATCAATAAGTTTTTCATGAGCTGAATTTTCGGTTTTCAGTAAGTGAATTTTGAGAATCAGATGACTGAAAGACGACAATACAGATTGCCGCCTCTTTTTTTAAATAAAACTTTCCTGCTGATAATCTTTTAAAAAGTGTTCCAGTTTTCCGTATGCTTCTTTTAAAACATCAATATTAGGCAGAAAAACGACCCTGAAATGATCCGGATTGGGCCAGTTGAAGCCTGTTCCCTGTACGAGAAGGACTTTTTCTTTTACTAAAAAATCATAGACAAATTTTTTGTCATCGTGAATCTTGAATTTTTTAGCATCAATTTTCGGGAAAAGATAAAAAGCGCCCTTCGGATTGACACAGGAAATACCCGGAATTTTATTAAGAGCTTCTACCGAGTACTTTCTTTGTTCATAAATTCTTCCGCCGGGTTTAATTAATTCAGTGAGGCTTTGATGCCCTCCCAGTGCGGTCTGAATGGCAAATTGAGCCGGTACATTGCTGCAAAGCCGCATTCCGGATAAAATATTTAACCCCTCGATATAGTCTGCCGCCAGTTCTTTTCGTCCGCTCAAAATCATCCAGCCCGCACGGAAACCTGCCGAACGGTGGGATTTTGAAATCCCATTGAAAGTGACAAAAAAAACATCATCCGAAAGAGTAGCCAGCGGGATATGGACAGCCTCGTCATAAATAATTTTTTCATAGATTTCATCAGAAAACACAATCAATCCGTGTAAAGCTGCAAGATTCACTATCTGCAAAAGAATTTCTTTGGGATAAACCGCCCCTGTGGGGTTATTGGGGTTGATAACCACAATTGCCTTGGTTTTCGGGCTTATTTTTCTTTCAATATCCTTAATATCAGGAATCCAGTCAGACTCTTCATCGCAAAAATAGTGCACCGCTTTTCCGGTAGCCAGATTGATCGAAGCAGTCCAAAGAGGATAGTCGGGAGCCGGTACCAGCACTTCGTCCCCTTCATCCAAAAGCGCCTGCATAGACATCTGAATCAGCTCGCTGACCCCGTTTCCGGTATAAATATCATCAATAGTAACATTAGGAATGTTTTTAAGCTGGCAGTCTTGCATAATCGCTTTTCTTCCTGAAAAGATTCCTTTTGAATCCGAGTATCCCTGGGCGTTTTTCAGATTAATAATCATATCGTGAAGAATTTCGTCAGGGGCATCCAGTCCAAACGGAGCAGGGTTGCCGATATTTAATTTAAGAATCCGGTAGCCTTCTTTTTCAAGCCGATCCGCTTCTGCCAAGACTTCTCCGCGGATATCATAGCAGACATTTGCCAGTTTATTTGATTTTTTAAAGTTGGTCATAGTGTTTTCTCCAGTGCTTTTAAATTTACTTAAAAAGCGAATCAACTTCAAGAGAAGATATGCTTTCCATCATCCCCAAGATTATTGAGAGAAATCGCAACAGCGATGGAGTAAAAGCTATGAGAAAAACGCATAAAAAATTGGGAATTTCTAACCCAAAGATTCATTCTACCGATACAAATTAATCTTTCATCTCTTCAGGATAAAAGGTTAAATTTTAAGATACGAGGAAGCAATGAAAAAAATACCCTATGGAATAGCCAATTTTGAAAAAATAAAAGAAAACAAACAATTTTATTATGTCGATAAAACAAACTATATTAAAGAAATCGAAGACTTAGGAAGTCAATATCACTTTTTCCTCCGCCCCCGGCGCTTTGGGAAGTCTTTGTTTCTCTCTATGCTCGAACACTATTACGACTTAAACCGCAAAAACCAGTTTGACGAGCTTTTTGGCGACACTTACATAGGTCAAAACCCCACTCCTTTAAAAAACAGCTTCCCGATTCTCAAGCTTAATTTTTCAGGAGTTCCTACAGATAGAGATTTAATTTCTGTCCAATCTTCTTTCAATTTAAAAATAAAGGGGAATATTCATTCATTCTATGTTTTCTATCCTTCTCTCACCGGAGGAGAATCACAGTTTGAAAAAGATTTTTCAAATATAAAGGATGCTACGGATATACTCAATGAATTTATTCGTTTGATGTTTGAAAAAAACATCCGCTACTACCTTTTGATCGACGAATACGACAATTTTGCCAACAATGTCTTGATTCACCACGGCAAAGACAATTATCAGGCGCTGACCCATAGCGGAGGATTTTTAAGAAGTTTTTTTGCTGCCATCAAGAATGCAACTGAAACTAGAACAGTCGAAAGAATGTTTGCCATAGGAGTATCTCCCCTTGTGCTCTCCGATGTTACGAGCGGCATGAATATCGGGGATAATATTTCTTTTGATCTTCCTTTTCATGCGATGGCAGGGTTTAGCCAAAATGAAGTTGAAAGCATGCTGGATTATTATATTGAGCAAAAAGCAGTTCATAAAGAAGACAGGCAAACGATTATCGATATTTTTAATCAAAACTACAACCATTATTCTTTTTCTCATCTGACTGAAAAAACTCTCTACAATTCAGACATGGTGCTTTATTTTTTTAATAAATACTTTAAGTCAAATCAAATACCGGATTATTTTCTGGATGAAAATGTCCGAATCGACTACGGCAAACTCAGGTTTCTCATCTTAGAAAGCGGGAAACTCAATGGGAACTTCAATATTTTATCAGAAATCATTGAAAACGGAGAAACCCCCTGCGAGCTCGTCCACTCTTTTGCCCTCAATGAAATCATCCAAAAAGACAAGTTTAAATCCTTTCTTTATTATTTAGGGCTTCTCACAATCAAAGAACATATTTATGGATCTAAATTCATTCTTTCTATTCCCAATGAAGTGATTAAAACCATGCATTATGATACCATTCGTGCCTCTTTAAGTGAAGGGATCAAGCTCAATATCAATGTTGATTTCTTGAAAAATGAGTTTGACAATCTGGCTTTTCACGGAAGATGGAAAAGTATTTTTGACCATATTTTAGAAAAACTTTATGAAATCGCATCAATTCGGGATTTTATTCAAAAAGAGCACGGGATTAAACTTTTCATGCTGGCTTACCTCAATGTCTCGCCTCTTTACTTTGTAGAGAGCGAGCCTGAGATGAATAAAGGCTATGCAGATATATTTTTACGAAAAAACACTTTTACCACAGACAAAACTCAGCATGAATACATCGTAGAGCTCAAATACTTGACTCAGGAAGACTTGAAAAGAGAAAACTCGATTGACATGCACCGAAAAGAAGCCATCGGTCAGCTTGAAAAATATGCGGTTTCTAAGACCATCACCTGCACGCTTCATAAAATCATTTTAATCTGCAGCGCTCAGGAAGTACTTTTATTGGAAGAGGTTTAAAAGATTGATATCATATTAGTCTATATTTAAAAATTACGAAGTTGCAGGCAATCGGGAAAATCATTAAATTGCGCAGAAAGAATCAGATAAAAATTTCATACATTCCGGTCAAAAAGATGTGCCTGACTGATTAATATCATAGAAGAAGACTGAACAGAGTTTCTTCCTCTTAAAATAGATTCAATAAAAGCTTTATTATCTTTAAGTATTTGAGTCATCATCCCTTCGGCAGAACCGTTTTTATAACGGGCAATGTATTGTTCGAGTAAATAAAAAACAGATTGAGTTTGAGCTGTGATTTCCATTTTAATATCCTTTGCATATGCCCGAGGTGGGATTTGAACCCACACGGATCGCTCCACAGGTACCTGAAACCTGCGTGTCTGCCAATTCCACCACCCGGGCAAGATTTACAAAGTGAACACTATAAATTTAGCTAAATCTTCTTATAAAGTCTATACTTTATTTATTTTTTCAAAAACATTACTCAACCACTTCAACATCAAGTATTTTGACTTCTTCCAAAGGTATAAAGTTACTATCTACGCGGAGGCTCATCATGTCTGAAAGAACTTTATCTCCATCAATCACCTTGCCAAAGATAATAATAGGGTCTGTTTTCACATCTTCTTCATTTCTTTCGATTGCAGTCGAATTGGTATTAATTGAAAAGAAACCAAATACTTCATTTTTAGCGCTGTATAAAAGCTCTCCCTTTTCAATTTTTTTATCTTTTTGAACAATCTCCAGTTCAAGTTCTTTGCGTGCAGCATCATCAATCGCTTCCCATTTAACAGTTCCACCCATACTGATTAAAAAATTTGAAGGCGGAAGATTCAGAATCTCATCTATCAAAGTATTGCTGTATCTTTTTTCCTTGCAGAGTTTTAAAAACAATTCCACTGATTTTGGAGCCGCTTTCTTATAAAAACCAATTTTTACATCTCCCATTGTAGTCTTAAAGACAACTGTCGGTTTGCTGCTTAAATCATATTTTTTAGCAGAACAGGATGAGAGAAGCGCAATTGTCAATATCAGTCCTATTGAAATTAAATATTTTTTCATTATTCCTCCTGAATTTTATAATCCACAGTTAATAATAATAAATAAAATTGAAATATTTGTCAAGAATTTTATTCATAAATTAAGTACAAATTTGAAAGAACTCATTATAACAAAACCCATAAATCAGGAAATAAAGCAAAAAAATTGATTAAGAATAAAAATCTATTTTCTGCTGCTTCTTCTTCTTTTCTTGATACAGGACTTTTCCTTTTCACACTGCCCCCATTCATGATTTTAATAAATCCATAACGGTAAGCGGTCAGACTCTTCAGACAAAACTGCCGTTGATTTTCATCCATAAGTATGTTGAAAACTGAAATAAAGCGAAAAGCCCCTGTTTTATCAAAAAGAATATTGATCTGGGTTTTCATCTCTGAAAAAATATCGGAAACAAAAACAGGATTCTTTCTCAGCTTTGCCTGAACAATTATTTTTAAAATCTCCAATTTATAAAAATGACTCTCTCTTTCCTGAAAATAGATTTTTCTATCTTCTTCAATCCGTTGATAAGTTCGTTGAGAAACAAATTTTTCCAGTCCCTTCCATTCATCTTCGCTGAAAGCTCTTGATAAAACGCTATCTTTGATTTTTGTCAGAAATAAAACTAAATTTTTAGGTTCAATATGATCAAAGATCACTTTATCTAAAGGATTTGCCTGAAAAAACATTTTCAACTTTTTACTTTCCAAAGATTGCATAAAATTCAGATAAAGAGGAAAAATTTTCTTTGCTTTTACAAAGCGGGTAAGAGCATAATTTGAAAGAAAATGAGTAATTTTTTTCCAGTTTTCATCTTCTTTTAAAACATTTTCAACCGGTCTGACTTCTTCCCGAAGCATTGAAAAGCTTCGTTCTGAAATAAAACGAGAAAGTTCCAGTTTCTCTTCCAATTCTTGAAAAAGAGTATCCAGCATCTGATAAGATATTAATTTTTCAGAAAGAATAAAATATACAAATTCTTCAATTTCAGTGTTTTTTAAAAAATTCTTCATCTTAAAAACCTGGAAAATGCTTAAATCCATCCTGTTATAAACAAAAGGAAAAGCTTCTTCTATTTTCAGATTGGAAATCCCGGATAATTTTTTAATAATCCATTCATAAATTTCTTTTTCTATCATAACCAGAGAGGATTCAACCGGCTCTTGAAAATCTACCGCCTGATTTTCTTCATAAGATTTTAGTCCTAAAAAAAAATTCCAGAATTCTTCGTTATCAAAATTATTTTTCAAACAAACAATAAAAGATTTTCCGCCGGAAAGATAAAAATGAAAGTATTTCTTTTTATCCGGTAAACAGTCTGTATTTTTAAAAAAAAGACTATCCAGCATGTTTTTTCCAGATTAGTAGTATTTCCAGCTTTCCAGATAATAAGTCAAAATACTGGGCTCAAAAAGTGTATTGGGCTTGGTTTTGACATAAGCAGTATCTTTTGGAAAAATAAAAAGAGATGTAATAAGTTCATCAGATAAAAATTTAAGTTTTTCATCTGCTATTTCAATTTTTTGGGGTACAGCAAGAACTTTATCGGAAAATAAAATAAAACCCCAGCTGCCAAAAGAAGGAACTTCAGCTTGATAAGGAAGAACCGAGGCAAAACCCGCTTTCTTTAAAGTATCAAAAATACACCAAAACGCCTCTCTGGCATGATAGGGAGAAGTGGATTGAGTAACCCCGACTCCTTTTTCTTCAAGATTTTTTTTCATGTAATGATAAAAAGAAGTAGAATAGAGTTTTGCAAGACTTTCATTATTCGGATCAGGAAGATCTGCAATAATAATATCCCATTGCCTCTTCGAATTTTTTAAAAAATTAAACGCATCTTCATTAAAAACTTCTACCAGAGGACTGGAAAGAGAGTGTTCATTTAAAAGCGTAAGTTTTGGATCATCTCTAAAAAGTTCGGTCATTCTCTGGTCGAGATCGCATATTGTTATTTTTTCAATATTTGAATATTTAAGCATTTCTCTGACTGCAAGACCATCTCCGCCGCCCAATATTAAAATTTTTAATTTTTCTTTTTTTTCAGCCAGAGCTAAAGGAATATGAATCAATAATTCATGATACCTTGCCTCATCTTTGGAAGAAAACTGAATGTTCCCGTCTAAAAAAAGCCTGACATCTTCTTTATTTTCCGTAATCACAATCCGCTGATACTTGGTCTGCTCAAAATAAACAATCTTATCTTCATAAAGCCGCTGCTCCAGATAGATTTGAATATCTCTTGCTCCGACAAGCAGAAATAAATTAAAAAAGATTAAAACTATCGGAAGAAGCAGGAGTTTTTGAGAAAACGATTTTCGAAACCGTATCCCAAATAACAAAGCAACCACTAAATTCCCGATGCCTACAAGAATCGATGATTTTATCAATCCGAAATAGGGCAAAAGAAAAAGCGGAAGCGCCACACTCCCGATCATAGCGCCGATATAATCAAAACTGAACAGGTTGGATAGAGTCAGTTTAAAATTGTTTTTTATATCATTGATAATTCTTCCTATTAAAGGAATTTCAAACCCTACCATAACTCCGATCACGGCAATAAAAAAATAAACCAAAAAAGAATAGACATCAGAAACGGAATAAAAATAGAAAAGAGAAATAATGCTGATGCTTCCAAAAAAACCGATCAATGTCTCTATAACAAAAAAGAGAACAATAATATTTTTCTGGACAAACCGTGTCAGATAGGAGCCGATTCCGAATGAAACCATAAATGCCCCGATTGTCAGGGAAAACTGTTCGACTGAATTTCCTAAAAGATAGCTTGAGGCCGTTCCAATCAGAAGCTCATACAAAAGCCCGCAGCACGCAATCACAATAATAGAAAACAAGAGAATCAGAGTATCTTTGTTTAAATTAGTTTTCATAAGGGATCCTGAATTGTTTTTTGAATTTTTAAATATAGAAAGAAAAAAAAGAAAAGACAACGCATTTTCAGAAAACAGCTTATCTTTTTACAATCTCAGCCAGTTTCGAGTGAATAAAAAAAGAAATCCTTTTCACATCGTCTTCTGTAATTTCTATAAAAGAAATACCCAGTTTATTATCTATTTTTTTCATAATTTGCGCTTTCGTCCTGATTACATGTCCTCTGAGATTAAGCTGACATCTTGGGATCACCAGTTTTTCCGGAAAATTATCGATCTGCTGCGTCGGGATTTCCAGAAGAGCACCGCCAATACTTAAATCAAGAATATTTGCATTGATAATATCTTTTTCATCCTCAAGATGAATTTTCCGGTACAAGATCGCTACTGATTTATCGTCTCCTCTTAATTCTACCCGGACATGTTTTCGTTTCTGATTGTATTTGATCCCGATTTTATCTAAAATCAGAATAATTGCTTTTGCTGTTTTCAAGGAATCAAAAGCACGCGGAATATAACCTAAAACCGTATTTGGAAATTTCTTCAGCATTTTATCAGACCACTCAGTCGGACTCGAATAAAAAATTATCCTCAAATTAGGAACTTTATTTAACCATTTAGAAAGCATGGATTCATGATCAAATCTCTGATTATAATTAATAAACACCAGAACAATTTCTTTATGATCAAACATTTTCCACGCGTCTTCCTCATTATTGCAGGAATAAACGCTGAAACCTCTCGGAATAAAAAATTCGACAATAAAATTGGAAATTACATCAGGAATGTTATAAAGCAAAATACCGGCCGGATCCAAAAACCGTTCTTCTTCATGAATCACAATATAAATATTAAAATCTCCGATAGGACCTGTAAATTCAATCACCCCAATTTGAGTATTGGGAGTAAATATTTCAACATCTTTTCCTAAAATCGCCTTTGGAGTTTTAATATCGCAGTCTAAATTCATATCTTCCAGAAAGCCTGTAGCATTCCCGGCAATCATATTCCCCACTTCATGAATAGCAGACTCCATTAATTCAGTATCGTTATCATCATCCGTATTCATCTGAAGGATATGTTTGGCAAGCTTATACGCGAAGGTTTTAGACATATCAAAATACACTTTGGTCTTGATATCTCCAATAACCTCAATTTCAATTTTAATTTCTCCAATCGATTTATTGCCAGTATGCTGATAGACTTCCTTTTTCTCAAATTTCACGCCTGTCAGTTCATTTAAAACCTTAATTCCCGATTTTAAAAAGGGAATAAGAATTTGAGTAAAATTATTCGGCTTTTGTTGATGCATCCGTTTTTTTCTCTTCTGGTTTATTTTTTTCTGAATAGGCATTTAATAATATACTATATTTGCTACCCGAATTCCAAAATGTATATCCCATATCAATACTTTCTCTTACGCCTTTGACTTGATTGGAAATATACTTTTCGCTATAATATTTGTTATCAAAGCTTTTATTCATTTTAAAAGCCTGCACCCAGCCTCTGACGACAGTATTTTTTTTCGCCATATAATAATTTCTGAGACTACCAAAATAATATATCCGATAAGTTCTCTCTTCTACAGGAGGATGAGCTAGAAACTCCTGAGCAAAGTGAGACGGATAATACATAGGACAAATTACATCTACGAATTTTTGAAGCATCTCAACTTCCTGACCTGTTCTTGCTCCTGTTCTATGCCAGCCGTTTGCTCCATAAATATCAATCGAAATAGGCGCATCAATATTTTCCCTTGCGTAAGAAAGAAAAGAAATTAATGCGCTTTCTTTATCCATTCCCTTGTCTTTAAAAGAATAATGAGTTTGTCCGAGATTGTCGCCGTCTGTGGGAAAACGGATATAATCAAACTGAATTTCATCAAACCCTTTTTTAATCAGTTCTTTTGCTGCTTCTACATTATATTCCCAGATTTCCTCCGAATAAGGGTCAACCCAATATTCTTTATTGTACTTGCCGTTAATAATTCCTCTCCAGCTTTTTCCACTGCTCTTATCTTTGACCGCATAACGACCGTTGTCAAATCGATAAGCAACCTCATCTTTGAAAATAACCATTCTTGCCACAAGATAAATCTTTTTTTCTTTCATAAAAGCTGTAAATCTTTCTATATCGATCGGATTTTTAACTGAGTCCATTTTTTTTAAGATAGGATTGTCTGTTTTAAATCTTAAATGACCAAAATCATCTTTCATATCAATCGTAACCATATTCAGCCCGACTTTTTCCATGAGGTTTCTGGTTTCAGTAAGCCTTTTTTTATCATTTGCAAGATGCGTCTGAAGATAAATCCCCTCTTTTCTATCCGCAACGCTCAGATATTTTTTTTCATTATTTTTTGTTACAAGCCATAGTTCAGAAAGGTTATAGACCTCTTTTCCATTTTCTACCAAATACATACTTTCAATTACAGTCTTGATCTTTTCCTCGAATGCAGAGGTGAGTTTTTCAATATTGACTTTTTGAAGAGAGCTGTCTTTTGAATCATATTCCATAAACCCCTTTTCTGTGATGAAAGAAATTAGCCCGTCTGAAAAAGAAAGATTTTCTATCATACCAAAATTTTCTTTCATTTTAAAGAGTTTTTTCCACACACGGTTTTTAAGATTGAGTTCGTAAACAATTGGAATGAAATTGTTTGCAGCAAATATCCTATACTGATCTTTTTCTTTTTTTATTAGAATATCTGATACTTCTTCGTATATTTTAGAATATTTGTACATCCCCTCGTTCCACTGTTCCCATTTCCCTTTCTTGGATATATTTTTATAAAAAATTCCTTGAAAAGGATGAGTGAAAAAAATTTGTAAATCAGGATTAGAAAAAACAGCTACTGCTTTTATTCCGCTTGCGCGGGTAGGATTATCAAATCCGTTCCAAGTTTCACCCCCGTTTTGAGAGTAAAATATTTTATCTTTTGTACAAGTAACTAAATTTTTAGGGTTTGCAGGATCGACTTCCAGATCTTTTAAGTCTTGAATATCATTGGTGAAAGATTTTTTTCCGTCTTTAAAGTGTTTGATCACTTTAAAGCTCAATCCTTGATTCAGCTCTTTAAAATCTTTCAAATTATCAGAAAAAACAACGCCTTTAGAAGTCAGAAAATAATAACCGGATTCTACTTTCAGAATTTTCTTAACTTCTCCCTGATTCCAGATTAAGACGGGTTCATTATTTGTCTCCCAATAGTAAATTCCAGCAGATGTTCCAAATAAAACAAAATTTTCCTGATTGGTTTTCAGGGCGGAATTCTTGACTTCCTGTTTCATCGGTTCAAAAGAAGGTTTATCTTCCGTATAAGAAAGAGAGAGTAGAAAAATCAGAAAAACAATATTGAAACTAATGATGATAAGTCTCTTATGCATCACTTTAACTCCTTAGTTTTTTTTTAAAAATAATAAAAGTACCATAGGTTTTAAGCTCATCAAAAAACCTCATTCTTCTTCCATGTTTATCCAGCATATATATATCGAAATAATCCGAATATTTTTTAGCGCTAAATAAACCCAATCCATACCTCATAAAATGATTTTTTTTCCTGTAATGTTCAAAATCTTCAGAAAAAACATCAATTTTTTCAGCCGGCTCATAAATGTCATAGGGAAGTTTTCTAATATCAAAACCTCCTGCTCCATCCATAATCACCGTTGTAAAGTAATTTTCATCGATCCGTACTTTCAATTGAATTTTTTCATCTTTTTTTCTTTCACGACTTGCCCGGATTGAATTAAAAACAAGTTCGCTGACTACAAATTCCCAATTATTCCTATCGGTTTCCGATAAAGGAATTCTTAATTGAATTAATGCTGCAATAATATCAATTGTCGTATTTTTTTTTGAAAAAATCAATTTAAGATGGGGATACTTTTTTTCCTGAAAATGAATCATTAAAATCCCTATATATTAATTAAGTATAACAAAAACAGGAAGATTTTCTATTATTTTCGATGTTTTTAAAAGAAAAACCGGCTTATAGCCGGTCATTAATTTCAGAGAACTGCATAAATAATGAGTGAAATCGCGATGTAAAAACCAGCCTGGAGCCAGCCTACTGCAGGATTTCTGTCTTTTGAAATCTCATCGTCAAGCTGAAAAGGAGTAAAAACATCGAGCAATAATTTAGCTACAGCTAAAGCGATCATTCCAAAGATAGAATAAATCAAAGAAACTGCAAGATCTAAATAAATCGGGACATTCTTCACTGCCTCATCTTTCAACGAAGCAATAATAATCAATGCAATCGCAATAAGAAAGCCAAATTCCGCAATTCCTGCTGCAGGGTTGTCTTTTTCAAAAATTTCTTCAGTCGATTTATATTTGGTAATCAGATCCCATATTTTTCTTCCTAGAAAAAGCATAATCAGACCAAAAACAAAATAAACCGCCGCTACTCCTAATTGAGTCATACTCTTTAAAATGTGTTCCATTTTACTCTCCTGGTAGAATATTTAATTCGGATTCTCTGATTGAGATACCCGTACTGATTTCTAATTCTCCTCCATAATCTTCAATAGAAAGATAGGAAGTTTCATCTTCTGATATATAATCTTGATAGGCGCACTTATAAGACTGAATCCCGGCACGACTTGTTAATGATCCGCTCGCCGTTCCTTTTTCCTCAAGAAAATATTTTTTTCCATTATAGGTCAGCTCTTTTGGAAAATTGTTCTGATACGGAAAATCTTTCACAAGAGTGTAAAATACCAGTCCTATGCTTCCATCATCTACTTCAGCAGAAAGCCAGCAAGTTTCTTTCGGAGTCTGCTGAAATTTATACTCTTTCCACATAAATCCGTCATCCACCCAGTCAATAACAGCCAAAACTTCATAATCAATTTCATAATAGATAACAATATCGCCTACTTTAATATTCATAGGAGTTCTTTTAATCACATCTGTCTTTTTTTTCTCAGGAACGCCAAAAAGCCTCTTTAAAAATCCCATATCGGAATCCTCCTATTTCCCCGCATTCGGTCCTCCGCCTCTGTACTGTCCGCTCAAACTTCCCTCTCTCATGGAAGGGCTGTACCAGACTCTCTCAGAATTTCCGCCGTAAATAAAATAATAGTTTCCTTCCTGATTCTTTTTCCCTACCACAACATCATCTGAAACAGAAGAGGCGCAGCGGTAAAAACCAACTGCTATCAACAGCATTAGACCAAACATAATAATACTTTTAATCATTTTGGTATCCTCCAGACTTTAGGCATACCAGCCGCATATCCATAATTTACATCAAAATCAGATGGATCATCCGTATATTCAAACGATAAATAGGCTGACCAGTTCGAGTTGGTAAAATTGACTTCTTTTTTTGTCCGCTCTTCTTTTAAATTGTTATGATAAAAAGTCTGTACCTTATATTCTTTTGAACTCGACACATCTTTCCGGAGAGCCTGATTTTTATAAGTCACTTGCCCGTCAGGTATGGTTTGAAAAACTTCTTCTGGAAAATCTTCATAATAATAGTAATAATAATTAATTTCAGTTTCACCGTCATCTACTTCCACTTCTTTCTCCATCTCAAAAAAAGTCGTTTGCCCGTCTTTTTCCAGAATCAGCTCTACCTGTTTTCCTACCTGCCCTTGTTTGACAGAAAAACCTGCCAGATGATAATAATTTTCACGGTATTTTTTAAAAGGAAGCTCTATTAGATAGGTATATCGAGTGAAATCAAACTTGTTAAACAAAAGATCATTTTTAGACAATCCATGATCTACCAGTAACCCTGCGGCAAAGATTCCAAAAATAATAAAGAAAATAAAAGCGACAATTGTGGAGGCAGGAAAGGGATTGGAGTTGCTGTAAAGTTTTATTTTGACCTTTCCGGCTGAAATATTTTTTATCGCATTATAATCTGTGTTTCTTCCGCTTGGCAAACCTGCCGTAATATAAAATTCTCCCTGATAAGGGAAACGGACAAAAACATTGTCTTCATAAATTTCTTCATGCCAATACTCTTCATAATACTCGCCTTCATCATATCCGGTTTCAATTCCGTCCTGATTCCAGTAATTTCCATAAAAAGTGAAAAGATATTCTTTGTCTTTATCATAAATTTCAAATGCTATTTCGTAGTCTTTAAGATTATCCAGCGGAAGCCCTGGAATTGAAAAAATCATTTCATAAGTCAGGTTATCTGAATTGACTTGAATCTTTTTCGCATAACTGTCAAACTGCTTTTTCCATTCTTCTTTCTGAACTTCACTTTCTTTTGATTCGTTTTCATCTGTCATCGTTTCATCTTTTTTTTCTTCTTTACCTGATTCATTCAATGAAACAGGGGCAATCAAAAGCTGATCCGAGATTTCCAATTTTCCAGAAGCACATTTCTGAATTCCAAAACCAAGAAAAAACACCGCTAAAATAAAAGAAGCAATGACGGTAAATCTGGCAAATACTCTTTGAGGCGCAGTTTTCTTTTTATACGAAGTAAAAAGCTGCTGAATTTCTTCTGTTGTCATCTTTTTTCTCTTTTATAATTTTTACTGATCAAAAAAAATTATTTATAATTTAATAAAATTTATTATAAAATAATAATAATATTTTTAGAAAAAAAATTTTCCGTTATCTTAGTTTTTTTTATACAACTGCCTTATTTTCGAATATTCATCTTTTTTCAGTTTATCATAAATACGATAACAATTTTTTCCGCTGGATTTTGCTTCATACAATGCATCATCCGCTTCTCTCTGCATCTGCTTAAACCTGATTTCCGCATCTTGGTTTTCAATAATTTTTGCGTTTCCAAATTCATAAATCATATGAGATATTCCGCTGCTGACCGTAACTTTAAAATTTTTCCCGTGAAAGTGGATTTCAAGATCCCTTATTTTTGAGAATATTTTATCGATATAAACCAATGCACCCTCAATAGCCGTTGAAGGAAGGATAATATCAAATTCTTCACCCCCAAAACGGATCACATAATCAGTGGGGCGGGAATTTTCTTTCAAAATTCTTGCGACATGAATCAAAACTTCGTCTCCTACATCATGCCCGTATAAATTATTAAATTTTGAAAAATCGTCAATATCAAAACGGATAAACGATACCGGATAACATTTCGCTTTCATGCCGTAGTAAATTCTGGACGCTGTCTTTAAAATATTGGTCAGATAATCGTTTTTCATTCTCAACAGATTGGTTTTCTCATCCAGATTGACTTTTTCTTCCAGAAGCCTGTATTTATCTAAAAGAGATGCGTATTCCAGTTCCGACTGCCTTAGGTTTTCCACCACTTCATCATTGACCGCATCTTTTTCATAAAGATAAATCAGCAGTTCAATGTTGCGAAGCTGGTTTTTCGTAAGTTCTTTTTTCTGAAACTGCATATTTTCTCCTTGAGAAAAATTCAATTGAATTTTAAATATAAAACAAATTCAACTGAAAGAAGCAAAAAATTATCGATTAAAGTGTTTAAAAACCATTTTCAGTTTCTCAGGGTCTTTTTTCCCTGGAAAAGCTTCTACGCCGGATGCGATATCAATCCCATAAGGGTTTAGCTTCAATGCTTCGCCGATTGTATCCGGATTGATCCCCCCTGCCAGAATATAGGGGCGTTTCATTTTTTGTAGAAGCTCCCAGTTAAACGATTTTCCCGTTCCTCCATAGAGCCCCTCCTTATAACTGTCCAGCAAAGGAAAAAATGAAGAAGCGTTGATTTTTTCAATTTCAAATTGATCTTTAACACGGTAGGCTCTGTATGTAATCGCCGGAGGAAAGGATTTTAAAATTTCGTTATTTTCACTATGAATCTGAATCCGATCCAGAAAACACAATTCTTTCATTCTTAAAATTGTTTCCAGGCTTTCTTCGACAAAAACACCTACTTTCAAAATAAAAGGGGGGAGTTTTTCGATGATTTCCTTTGCCTTTTCCGGCAAAACAGAACGAGGGCTCTGGCTGTAAAAAATGAATCCAAGTGCGTCTGCTCCCAGAGAGGCAGAAAGAAGCGCATCTTCCAGATTGGTAATACCGCAGATTTTCACCTTGGGCATCATAAAACGCCTCTCAGTTCCAAAAGTTTTTTTCCCGGATTTTCATGGGTCACCAATGAACTTCCAATTAAAAACCCGGAAGCGCCCAGAGAAATAAATTTTTGAATTTCCTCTCTCTCTTCGATCCCGCTTTCAACAATCACAGGAAAATCTTTTTTAATTTCTTTTAAAAGCCCGATCGAAATATCCAGCTCCACTTTTAAAGTCTTCAGATTTCGGTTGTTGATTCCCAGTACAAAACCATTAAGATGGCAAATTGACTCATAAGTTTCACGGCTGTGCACCTCAAGAAGGACATCCAGCCCATAGCCTTTCGCCGCTCCGATCAAATCGCCGATCAGAGAGGGATCAAGCATTTCCCCAATCAGTAAAACAGCATCAGCGCCCAAAAGCTTTGCTTCTGCGATTTCGTATTCATCCACAATAAAATCTTTCCTTAAAACAGGCAGCGACACCGCTTTTTTGACCAGAGGAATAAAATCGGGAGATCCCAGAAAAAACTTTTCTTCGGTAATCACCGATACTGCCTTGGCTCCGTTTTTTTCATAAATTGAGGCCAAGAGTTCCGGTTTTAAATCAGGGTTTAAAACACCTTTGGCAGGGGAAGCTTTTTTAATTTCCGCGATAATTTTAGTTTCTTTTTCCTGATTCCCGGAAAAAACTTCATAAAAGGACCGTTTTTCTTTTTTTTGATCCCCAAGCTTTCTTTTCAGCTCTGAGAGTGGTTTTTCTTTTTTCAGAAACGCGACTTTTTCCAGTTTGACTTGTTTGACTTTTTCTAAAAACATCAGCTCCGGCTCACTTCTTTTAAAAGATTAACTTTTTCCAAAGCTTTTTTGCTTTCTATTACTTTTTTCGCCAGCTCCACTCCTTCTTGAATGCTTGCTGCCATACCGGTAATATAAAAAGCAGCCCCGCTGTTTAAAAGAACAATGTCTGTTTTAGCGCCGGTGAGTTCTCCCCTGAAAATTTTCAGGATAAATTCCGCGTTCTCTTTTGCGTTCCCGCCTTTCAGTTCATCAAAAGGGTAAGACTTTAAGCCGAAGTCTTCGGGCTTGATAAAGTAAGTTTCAATTTTCCCGTCTTTCAGCTCCGAGACTTTGGTTTTCCCGGTAATCGTGATTTCATCAATTCCGTCCATTCCATGAACCACCATCGCCCGTTTGGTTCCGAGATTTTTTAAGACAGACGCAAGAATTTCGGTCAGGCTTTCCTGATAGACTCCCAGAATCTGATAACTTGCCCCCGCAGGATTGGTCAATGGACCTAAAATATTAAAAATCGTTCGAATACCGATTTCCCTTCTGGGACCGATCGCGTATTTCATGGCTCCATGAAAGGAAGGGGCAAATAAAAATCCGATTCCTGCTTTCTGGATACATTTTCCGACTATTTCAGGAGTGGCTTCTATATTGATTCCCATTTCCTGCAGCACATCCGCGCTTCCGCAGAGGCTTGAAACCGAGCGGTTGCCGTGTTTTGCCACTTTCACGCCGCCGCCGGCTGCCGTAAAAGCGGTCGCAGTGGAAATATTAAAAGTCATCGTTCCGTCTCCGCCTGTCCCGCAGGTATCCAAAATAGTTTCGCGGTCGAGGTTGATATCGTCTCTGTCTAAATCCAGAGCAGCTTCATCCACCGGTATTTTCGATGCTTTGCTTCTCATGACCCGGGAAGCCCCTGTGATTTCATCCACAGTTTCACCTTTCATTCTCAATGCTGTAATAAAAGATCCAATCTGAGCCTGAGTTGCGTTTCCGCTCATGATTTCTTCCATGACTTCAATCATTTCACTTTCTGCCAGGTTGTTTTTGGCTACTACCTTTGAAATGGCTTCCTTAATCATTTTGTTTCCCCCAAAATTCATCTGCCGATGTCAAAAAATTTTTTAACAGTTTTTTCCCTTCCTGGGTCAGAATGGATTCAGGATGAAACTGCACTCCTTCCAGTAAAATTGTTTTATGCTTTATTCCCATGATTTCCCCGTCCTGCGTCCAGGCTGTAATCTTAAAATCAGGATGAAGGGTTGCTTTTTCGATGGCAAGCGAGTGATAACGGGTGGCTTCAAAAGGATTTTCAATATTTTTAAAAACCCCTTCATTGCTGTGAAAAATAAAAGAAGTTTTTCCATGCATCAAAGCCTTTGCCTTGATAATATTGGCTCCATACGCATATCCGATGGACTGATGCCCCAGACAAACTCCTAGAATCGGAATTTTTCCCGCGAAATTTTTAATCGTTTCCACAGAAATCCCCGCATCTTTGGGAGAACAGGGACCGGGAGAAATCACCAGCTTCGCGGGACTGATTTTCCGGATTTCATCGATCGTAATCTCGTCGTTTCTTTTTACTTCCACTTCTTCGCCCAGCTCACCGAAGTACTGAACCAGATTGTAGGTGAAAGAATCATAATTGTCAATCATTAATAACATGTCTAACCCAATATTTGATTTAATTCTTTGACTGCTTTCAATGCGGCTCCCGCCTTGTTTAAAGTTTCCTGATATTCGCTTTCAGGAGACGAATCTGCCACAATCCCAGCGCCTGCCTGAATAAACACTTCATTCCCTTTTTTAAACATAGTTCGGATGGCAATACAGAAATCCATATTTCCGTTATAACCGAAGTAACCGACTCCGCCGCCGTAAGTTTCCCTTTTTTCTTTCTCAAGTTCTTCAATAATTTCCATTGCCCTGATTTTTGGGGCACCGCTTAAAGTGCCCGCAGGGAAAGTGGCCTCAAACACATCAAACGCATCTTTTCCACTTTTTAAAACCCCTTTCACAGAAGACACGATATGCATGACATGAGAATATTTTTCAACAATCATCAAATCCGTAACCCGGACACTGCCGGTTTCAGAGACCCGTCCGACATCGTTTCTTCCCAGATCCACCAGCATCACATGCTCTGCCCTTTCTTTTTCATCTTCTAAAAGCTCTTCGGCAAAAAGCTTGTCTTCCTCGTCATTTTTTCCTCTTTTTCTAGTTCCCGCAATCGGTCTGACTTCGATTTCATTATTTTCCAGCCGGACAAGAATTTCAGGAGAAGAACCAATCAGGCTGTATTCCGGAAATTCCAGAAAGAAAAGATAAGGAGAAGGATTGACCACCCGGAGCGCCCTGTAGAGGCTGATGCCCGAGGCATTGGTTGCCATTTTCAGTCTCTGAGAAAGAACCACCTGAATAATATCTCCGTTTTGAATGTATTCTTTTGCCCGGACTACCATGCCTTCAAACTCTTCTTTTGTGCAGGAGGAGACCATTTCGGTAGAACTAAACTCTTTTTCCTGAGGATAATCCACCTGAGTTTTTAAAACTGTTTCCAGACGGGCAATTTCTTTCAATGCTTCATCATATTCTTTTGAAGCGTCGGATTGATTTTGAAGATAACAGATTTGAATCAGGGTGATTTTATGGGTAAAATGGTCAAATGCCAGGATTTTTTTGGGAAAAATAAAATAACTGTCGTAACTTTCCAACTGATTTTGATTTTTTTCAGGTAGTTTTTCAAAAAAACGAACCATATCATAGCCGATATGCCCGATCGCCCCTCCATAAAACCGGAGCAATGGAATATCCTGGGGAGTTTTAAACTCTCCCATCAGGGATTTTAATTCATGAAACGGGTTTTCAGTTTGTTTTTCCTCATTTTTCACGCCGGATAAAAAAACTTTTTTACCTTTGGATTTAAAAGTGAGAAAAGGATCAAATCCGATGAAGGAATAACGCCCGATCCGCTCCTGGCTCTCAACGCTTTCTAGGATAAAAGAAGGCGATTCGGGATAGTTTTTCTTTATTTTCAAATAACAGGACAATACCGTATCCATGTCAGCCAGCACTGATTTAAAAACAGGAATCAGATTATACGATTCTGACATTTTTAAAAATTCATTTTTGGACGAAATAATGGACGCCTCCCCTTATTGCATTTCAAATTAAGACGATTTAAAAATTAATCTATTTTTGCTAAAAAGTAAATATTGAATTGAAGAATCAGCCTTAAAATTTTCGTCTTTTCATTTCTCCCACGCCCCCTGATTTGTCGAAACTGTTATTGTATTATCGAGTCTGTGAAAAAAAGTGTGTGTGAATGGTATAGAAATATTAGTTTAGATTTTGAAGGATTGCAAAAATCCTGAAGATTTCCAGCTTTATAGAGCCATTCTTCATGCGGCTTCATAAGAGCGAATGTCCAAAAAGTTTTCTTTCTGGACATTCCCGAAAAAAAATTATTTCGAATCAAGACGGTAAACACCATCCCATTCTTTTCCATCTGTAACAGGGGGATTCAGTTTAAACTCCTGTGCTCTTTGCAGAAAAACTTTGGTCGGATTGGTTTTGTTTTTTGGAAATCTCTCGTATTGCAAAGCTTCTTGAAAAATTGCAATTGCTTCATCCCATTTCATCTGAAGATAGACTTCCATTCCCTTGTTATAAAGTTCCAGAAGTTTTTTATCATTATCAGTAAGCTCTCCCTTATAAGAAATTAATTCATAGACAGCCACAGGAAGCGATTTTCCCACAACTGTAATTTTATCCAGAAAGCGCACCTCAAAAAAATCAGAGACTTTATGAGTTTTTCCTGCTTCATCCTGAAATTCATAATTATAAGTATTTTCACTGATCATGTTATAGATCCCATACTGTTTTGCCCCGGATTCCAGACGGGCAGCCAGGTTGACCGTATCTCCCATCATGGTATAGTTCATCCTCATTTTAGAACCCATGTTTCCGGTCACAATTTCACCCGTATTGATCCCGATTCTCATCCTCATATCATGGACTACTTTCGGCCATTTATCCCCCGGAACCCAGTCAGATTCCGGAAGATTCTTTGTATTTCTGACCTCAGTTGATTTTTCATTCGCCCATTTCACTCTCAGTTCATCCAGTTGTTTTTGCATCTGAATCGCCACTTTACAAGCCCGCACAGCGTTGTCTGAAAAATAAAGAGGAGCGCCGAAAAAGGCAATGATCGCATCCCCCTCGTATTTATCCAGAGTGCCTTGCTCTGCCAAGAGAATATCTGTCATAGCCGATAGATATTCATTTAAAAGCTCAACCAGCTGGGTAGCTGTCAGTTTCTCAGAAAAAGTTGAAAAACTTTGAATATCCGTAAAATATGCAGACAGAATACCGCTTGACCCCCCGAGTTGAGGTTTTGTCTCATTGGTGTACATAATGTCAATCAATTCAGGCGATATGTACTGAGAAAAAGTCGCTTTTAAAAACCGTTTGTCTTTCTCTTCACTCATCACTTTATAACTGATGGTGAGCAGCATGGCCATCAAAACGCTGGCAAGAGGCTGGGTCATATTACCAAGATAACTGAACTTTGAAAAAATCAGAGTTTCAAAAAAGATGATGGCGCCAATTGTAAAAAGACCCAGTAAAAGCCCTTTAATAATATTGATCCGCGCCAAAAAGAAAGATATAATGACAATGAGCAAAATCATAAAAAGATACTCGTAAAAAGCAGGAACCTTATGAATAAAAACCTGGTTCATGAGGGTATAAAGCGCGTTGGCATGGATTTCGATTCCGTAGAGACTGTCGTAAGGAGTGGTATGATAGTCTTTGGTATCTCCAAGCCCCGCAGAAGAATAGAATCCGATCAGGACAATTTTATTTTTAAATAGAGAATTATTGTTTCGTCCTTCAAAATCAGCTTTAATCAATCCATAAGAAAAATACTCAAAAGAATTGGAAAGCCCCTGATAATTAATCATCATTTTTCCCTGGTTATCGATCGGCACCGTTACTGTCTGAGTCGCATACCCGGTAATCTTATATCCTCCCTCCGGATCTTCCTCTTTAATGGGTATTTTAGCGTTTTTAAACTGAATGTGTTTTCCAAAAACTATTTCTATATCATTCGGCTTAACATTAAAATAGTTCATTATAATTGACATATCGATTGTTGGAAGAAAAACAACTTCTTTCATCAATCTTTCATCATAAAAAGCAAATACCAGAGGCATTCTCCGGATAACCCCGTCTGAATCGGCTTCAATTCCGGCAGAACCTGCTCCCAGAGCATGGGATAAAATTTCTTTGACAGGAGGTTTAATATCTGGTGTAATATAATTGTAATACCCTTGCGGATTGACCGGAAAAAGCTGGTCTTTTAAAAGAAGCGGAAGCCTTTCTTTCATAATATCTTCTGAAAATCTTTCTGCGGAAGATAACTGAGGCATATAGTCGAATAAGGCATTATTGTGATTTTTCAATTCATCAAAAAGCTTTTGATCATCGGCAGCATCTCGTATGTAATCAAAGAAAATATCAAAAAAGACATACTGGGGAGCGTATTTTCCGTTTTCCTCCCTGAAATAATTTAAAAGCTCTCCATGAACGCTCCGGTTCCATGGCCAGGGTCCCATCCCGTATAATTCATCGTTGCTGACACTCTTTTCATCAATTCCTAAAATAAGAATATCGCTTTTTACCATATCCTGCATTTCACTGCCGTCTTCGAGTACCCGAGAACCGTATTTATGGTCTTTTATCCCGAAACGGTAATTCACCAGAGATAATTCAAAGTTTTTCATAAAGGGAACGAATTTCATTAATATCATCGAGAGCGTTAAACTCGCTACGGCAATAAAAATAAATGCCAGCAGGTTTTTCATCTTTCTGTCGAGTTTCATAATATCTCCTTTTCATACAACATCGTGTAATTATAATAATCAATTTATTTTTTTTTTCAATAATAAATTAAATTTTTCTTGACTTATATATTCAAATATCTATATATTTATATTATAAGAAAAATATAAAAAGGAGACTGCTATGCAGATTAAACTCTATACCACTCCATCCTGTGTCTATTGCCGGAAAGCAAAGGACTATTTCACCAGTAAAAAAATTTCTTTTACCGAACTGGATGTAGCCAGAAATCAGCAATACGCTGAAGAAATGGTCAGAAAAAGCGGTCAGATGGGCGTTCCTGTCATCACAATCGGAAACGAAACAATTGTGGGCTTTGACAAACCGAAAATCGATCGGATTTTAAATCTCAATTAATCAGGCTGTCGATTATTGAAAACTATTTCCATCAATTATCTTGTTATCATTGATATTTGCTAAGTTGATCAGAAAGTGTCATTGTCTTTTCTGATGCAATCTTTCATAGCTTTGTTTTGGTCATTAATCAAAGCAGTACGGTACTGAGCACAGCCGAAGTAACCGACTGAATACCATTTTCAGCCGGTTTTTATCTTGCCGGCTGTGATAAAATTATTCAAATTTTACCCAGACATTTAATTTGATTTTAAATATTTTGCATTTTTTTTTGTTTTATTTTAAAGGATTGTTATTTTTTAAATCGTATTTTATAATAAAACAATCAATTTTCATGCACTTGAAATGAAATTTTGTTTGATTATAGAGGATTTCTAAAAAAGGAAGACCAATACTGATGAAAAAACTTTTTTTTATGATTCTTTTATTTTTGACTCCTTCGTGGGGGCTTTACGCTTTAGACATTTTTCTTCTGGAAAAGCTGGACGAAGCGGATAAGTCTTTCTTTAATAAAGATTATGATAACGCCGTAAAAGGATATCAGGACTTTTTAAAAGAAACCGAATTAATTGAAAAACCTTCTGAAGAAGAATTGAAAATCATTTCATCTGTTAAAACTGTTTATAAAGACGCTTCCTATCTTTTAAAAAATGCTCCCGCGTTTGAAAATATAAAGAAAGCTTTAAAGGAAAGCGATCTGGAAACTTCCAGAAATCTTTTAATGGAAGCAAGGACTTATTTAACGACAAATCAAATTGAAAATGTTATTCTTTACGAAAAGTGGCTGGACAGCAGTCTGGATTCTTTTCTGATTGAAAAGCGAAAACTTTCTTTAGGAAAAGTCTCTCCCTTACTTTTGGAACAGATCAAAAAAGATAAGGCGAGGAAAAAAACCATTGCTTTTTTAGGTTTTGAAAAAGACAAGACCGTTTCTTTAGATGTCGGTCAGATTGTTACCCTTTCATTGACAGGCGCTATTGAAAGAAACAACAGTTTTATTGTCAGCACGCTGAATCCGAAAGGGGATTTAAATCAAAAAATTGAGATTATGAAATCAAACAATATTGATTTTGTGGTGCACGGAAGTTATATCAAATCCAGTCAAAACTCTGTTTTTCTTTATTTTTCCATTCTGGATCCCGTAACCGGAAATTCAGTGGCTGAAATTTCCATCAAGGCGCCCTTAAACCCTAAATTTTTCGACGCTGTGGATCAAATCGCCTTTGACCTTGAAAAAAAACTGAAAGGCTATTCCAGACTGGAAAGCTTTGAAATTATAAAATATACGATGGAAGGAAATCAGAAAATCAAACAGGAAAAAATAGAGGTTCAGGAAAAAGAAACCCCTATCTTTCCCTATCTCGAAGAAAATATTTTTGAAATTGAAAAAAAATATCTGGCAAGCCTTAAAAATGAATCTTCATTAAAAGTTTATGAAGAGTATTTTCAGGAAATCAACCGTTTCAACCATGACATTTCTTTCCCCAAAAAACTTTTTCTTGAAGACTACCAAAAAGAAGTGGAAAATGAAATACAGTCTCTCCTTTTAAAACAAACCGATATCGGGAAACGAATCAACAGATTAAACCAATTCAAGCAGGATGAAAAATACTTTGATTACTATCAGTTTTTTGATAAAGCAATTGACTCGATTGAAGAAGCTCAGCAAGACTTTCCTTCGCTCAAAGACCCTTTTATTGCGCAAATAGAAGCAAATCTCAAGAAAGAAAAAGCCGAAATGGATGAATATATCCAGAAAAATGGAATTCTTCTCAAACCCAACTATAAAATTTTTCTCGGGTTTACGGGAAGCGGTGAAAGTACCTACGACCATGCGGATGCGGCTGAAAAGGCAGGGACTTTTGGAGGACTTTCTCTCTTGGTAGAAAAAAATATTTTCAAAAATCACCTTTATTTCGATTTTAAAATCAATGTAGTGGGCGGACAAAAAGTTGACTTGGCTTATCAGAATATAAAATACGCCGATCTTCAAACTTCTTATCTTTCCCTTGCCCTTGGTCTCACTCTTTCATTTACTCCCTTTGATTTCCTTGACTGCGGAGTCAATGCGGCTGGAGGGGCATCAGGAGGAAAAATCAAGGCGGTCAGCACTTTTGGAGGAAATGAAAGCGCCACAATAGGCGCAGGGTATTTTGTTCAGGGGGGACCTTTTTTAGAGTTTGATTTTCCCTATATCCCTGTTCTCCGTTTTGAGATTGCCTATACTTACGCAAAAATAGACCGTTATCTTTTAAAAGGCGGGCAGGTTTATGCCTATTTCAGACTGGCAGGGTTTTAAGATTTTTGCCTGCGGGGCGGTTTATGGTGCCCCTGTTTCCTGTAGGGAACAACGATGTTTCCCTACGACCGACGATTTTATTTCTTTTCTTTCTTCAGTTTTAAAACAACAATAAAAATCAATCCTACAGAAAGGACAATAATTAAAATATTAAACAAGAACCTATAATCAATTGGTTTTTCTTGTGCCGGTTCTTCTTTTCCAATCCTTACCCCCTCCCCCAGCAAACACTCATCCTGACTTTCTTTTTCGATGTATTCCATAAAATTACGGATATCATAAGCTGGTTTTTCAGCTTTTAAACTGCCGTAATATAAAAAAAGGCTTTTATTCTCAGGGTTTTCAAATACAATTTTATCTGTCATAAAATCGCCTGTTATCTCTTGGATTTGAAGAGGTTTATCATCATTATTCTGAATTTTGACCATCCATTCTTCTGAAAAGAAAAACTGTTGATTCAAATCAATATCCGTGTTTTGGATCAATACATCCTGCACCTGAAAATGGTAGAGAGAATCTTCAATCATTCCCTGCCCAGGCTGTTTTTGATAGACCGAATAATGCCTCTTGAAATTACCTTTTATTGTTAAATGAAGCCGGATCAGCTTCAAACGGTAAGGATTTTTAATCTTAAGCAGGCTGATTTTATTTTCATGTGAAAGCTCAAAATCAATCTTGATCTTATCAAGAAGTTTTAGATACTTTTTCCCGATGCCGGAATAAAGTGTACACTGCTTTATTTTCATATTTTCACGGTTGTCCAGAATACGCACTTGATAAAACAGGTACCCATTGCTTTGCGGAAAACCGATCTCGTTTTTCTCAAATCCGTCAATTTGATAGACCGTATCCTTGGTAATAAACTCCCAGTCCGTGTTTTCCATTCTTCCGTACACTTCTACCTGTTTAGAATAAGTTTCAAGATTTAATTCAAGTTTTAACTTTTGTTTTTCCCCTTTTTTTCCGGGAGGAATAATCTGAAAATCAAAATACGAAGTTTTCTTGACCTGATTGCTTCCAATCAATTGAGTCTGATATTCTTTTTCTCCAGTATTCTGCTCAGAATAGGAAACAATTGAGTAAGGAACTGTTTTTTGTTCTTCATCTATCAGCCTTAAATCCGACAAATCTGGATTGGAATGCTGGTAAACTTCTTTGGTCAGAAAAAAGTTTTTATATTTTTCCGTTCCTCTGATCTCAATTTTTTTTCGATACTGCCAGTCTTTTAAATCAGCCGCAGTGGTGAGTGTATAGGCTAAAAAAAAAGGAACCATAAGAAAAAAGCTGATTTTAATGAGTTTCATTTTGATTCTCCTGATTCATTTTATGGTTAATTTTTTGATAAATATAAGAAATCAAAAGTAAGAGTACGCCAAATCCAAAATACGCCACTATTTTCCCGCCCGTTTCCAGATAAGACAGGTCGTAAAAAAAGAGCTTGATCAAAGCCAGCAAGGTCAATCCCAAGCCGAAAAAACGGATATAAAGAAATTTTTTCCAGAATCCATAGACAATACAACCAATAGCCAGCCCTAGGTAAGAGAAACTTAAAATTAAATTAACATTCTGAAGATCAAATTGAATCGTGAGCCATCCCGTGATGATTCCCATGAAAATGACAGACATCGTCAAAGGAAAGAATTCCAGATTTTTATTTTGTTCTACAAAAAATTTCAGTAGAATGCTTCTGAGATTCAAGATTACCAGCACATTATAAACAAGAAGTAAAACCATGCTGAAATAAAAAAAGAAAGGCATTTCTAAAGGAACCGCAAGAGGATGCCCTAATAAAATCACAATAAAAACGAGGTCGGCTAAAAAAAACAAACCAAGTGCCGCTTTATCCAAAAACTTGTCTGAAAAAAGCCTGACACGCGTCAGAAAAAAAGCGGCTCCCATAGAAATAACCGACAAAATCATATTTTTATAAAAAACCACAAAATCCCGGTATTGAACCATATCCTTGGTATAGGTGTCATAATGTTTAAAAGAAATAAACAGTAAAAAAAGATACGCATTCATCAAGACAATATATTTAAAAACCTGAACTGTTTTTCCTTTTTTTGAAAACTCAGAAAGCCTGTTGTTTTTCAGATCCAGCTGGTAAACGGTAACCGCCAATAAACCTCCCAGGGTCACAAAAAGATACTTGAAGTCAAAAAACGGCACTAGACTCTGGCTGATCGAATACAAGGAACAGTCATAAAATATAAATACCCCGATGCAAAGCGAAAAAATAATAAATCCCGCTGTCTCAATCTGTTTGAAACCTCTTTTATAGCCATAGACTAAAAGAAGAACCCCCTCTACCAGCCATCCGGTAGAAAGCCAGGCTGCGCCAAACTGAAACGGCACCATCAAAACAGCGAAAGTCAGCGAAGTCAGATAAAACAACAAAATCGATTTGCTCTCATGTCCCATCACTTTCTTCATAAAATGCCCCAATCCGAAGTAAACCAAACAAAAAACCAAGGCAAGATAGCCTTGTAAAAAATTCAGCTGCATTTTATCAAAAAGAAGATACACCACTACAGCGCTGGCGCTTGTATTGAAAGCAAGAAGAATAAGGTCTGAGTTTTTCAGGCTGATTTTATTGCGTAAAGGATATGCTAGAATAACAGATAGATACATAAAAAAAGTTAAAAGCGCATAAGCCAGACCAACTAAGGGAATATCAACATTTAAAACCAGATAGATCAAAGAGGGAACATTGAGCGAAAAGCTCACAAAATTTAAAACCCGCCACTCTTTGTAAAAAGAAATAAACAAAACAATCAGGTTGAGCATCAGAAGATAACCCATTCCAATATAAAAATCTGCGCCGCTGAACCCGAAATTAAAAACATAGGAAAGAAAAGGGAAATACCCCCCCACCAGCCCAAAAGAAAGAATTGCAGCTCTATTGTAGCGGATTGCAAGCACAATAGAGACTAAAGTAATAACCACCGACAAAATAATGCCGGTTTCGATCGAAATAATTTTCAGCATGAAATAACTGTAAAAAGTAGAGGCATATAAAATGGATATCCCGCCCCCTAAAAGCCCCACAGCAAAAGCATCTTTTTTTCTGCGGTAAACCAATTCTCCTCCGAAAAGAAAAACAATGCCCAATAGATAAAAAAGAATCCCTTTCATATGATGATTGACTAGTCCGTATCCGTGTTTTGCTGCCACGCCTATCCCGATAAGAATAAGCAAAAGCCCGATTTTATTAATCCAGTTCAGCCCGATTTTCATTTCAATCTTGTTTTGCCGGATTCGTTTTTCGATTGTTTTTTCATCCATTCCTTCCTGATTAAAAACCTCATAATCTTCTCTTATTGTTTTAAAAAGCTTTGCTTCTTCCTGCCTGAGTCTTTCCTCAGAATCCCTTATTTTTTCCACCAACTGGAGTTTGAGATTTTTTATTTCGTTTAAAAAGTATTCATTTTCATTTTTCAGCTCATTTTGAGCAATAATAGAAATTTCTTTAATCTCTTTCTGAAAATTTTCTTCACATGCCTTTAAAGCATTAACACTCGTATTTTGCTCGTTTTTAAAATAAAGCCTGAGTTTTTTTTCAGATATTTTTAAAATATTAAGTTTTTCATGGATGATTTGTTCTTGAAGTGAAATCCGAAGCTGCTGATTTTCTTCTGAAACAGCCTTATATTTTGATTGGATGATTTCCAGTGATTTTGCGTTTTCAGATAATAGGGTTTTCAGTTTTTCATTTTCAGCCGCTATCCTGCTTCCTTCGGTATTCTGAATCAGCTTTTCATAACCTTGAATGATTTTTTTCTGATCTTCATAAAGCTGATTGAGTTCCTGATTTAAATCCATCCTGCCCCCATCTCATGTATTTTTTTATCTTCAATATCTATCTTCATCATTTTTTTCTACTATTAAACAAATTATAGTATTCTTTAGCTCAGAAAGATTTTCAATTAAAATTTTCCATACACGAGACATTTTAATACCAAAATATTCATGAATTAACATATCACGAAGACCTGCTATCTGCCTCCATGGAATAGAAAGATTTTGATTTCTTATTGATTCAGGAATATGTTTCACTGCTTCACCGATAATTTCCAATCTTCGGATTACAGAATCCTGTAATTGAATGTCATCAATAAAATCCTGCTCTTTTTTTCCTGAAATATATTTTTCTATCAAATTAATAGAGTCCAAAATATCATGAAAATATATTTTCAAATCTCTCATAGGATTCTCATTTCTTCATTTAATATTTTTTCTTTCAACATAGGATTAATACAATCATATTCCACTAAATCTACTTTTCTTCCAATTTTTTCTTCTAGCTTTATTTTTAAATCTATGATTTCAAAAAGACTTTTCTGACTATCTATTTCTATGAGCAAATCCAGATCACTTTGATCTTTTTCTTCATTTCTGGCAAAAGAACCAAAAATACCAGCTTTTTTAACTTGAAATTGAATTAAAAGCGGTAAAATAAGTTTTTTTATTTCCATAATTACTTTGTACTTCATAAGTGCTTTCTCCTTATCACAATGAAATATTAAAAGCTTTTTATTTTTTGAGTCTATAAAAAAATAACTTTTTTTGGAGCTTAATTCTAAAATTTATTTTATCCGCAAGAAGAAATGGTAGCAATTTTTTTTTGTGGCAAGGATTAGGAATCTTTGTTCTATCAATCTGTTTGTCAACCCTGGAAAACCCTAAAGATTTTTTACCCACAAACCCCCAGCCCCTTATCTCCCAGAGGAAGACAA
>Ga0209518_1000405_pt1 | contig 56982 bp, 71 predicted proteins | sample RifGroB1_FD_183993 | JGI IMG/M metagenome (GOLD analysis project Ga0209518, IMG submission 183993) | Groundwater microbial communities from Rifle, Colorado, USA - Groundwater B1 (SPAdes) (version 2) | ecosystem: Environmental > Aquatic > Deep subsurface > Groundwater | place: Rifle, Colorado...
TCAGAATCTACTTTCGGCTCTTCGATAACTAGCTTTCCAAGATTTCGTGGAAAATAAACATAAGAATCTATCTCAGAAAGCCTCTTACCAGCAGAATTCTGTCCATAAACTCGTGCAACCTCAAATTGTGGATGCTCATCCAGTGCCGCGAGAAATTGCTGCCCCGCAGCTCCGCTCACGCCGAGGATTCCTGCTCTTAGTTTCTGTGACTGTGCCATCCCGAGAAAAGAAAGAAAAAAGTTATAAATTTATTCAAAACTATCACAGGAACTCCTAAAGCAACCAGACCGCCATCAGCATGTACACAACTATCGAGGTCATGTCTGATATAACTGTTGCGAAAGGCCCACTACCGACCGCAGGATCCTGCCCAAGCTTGTAGATGATAAGTGTCACAAAGAGAGAAGTGGAACTTGTTATCATGAGCGTTGCGAACATAGAGACCGAGATGACGATGGCAATGAATCTCTCGTGCCAGAATAATGTGACGGCAAAGAACACGAGAACACTGATTACCACGCCGATGATGAAAGCTATCAGAGTCTGCCTGAAGAAGTAATGTGAGAATTTGAGCTCTTTACCCAAGATGGTCAGGTCCCTTATGAAAAGTGTCTGATGCTGAGTTCCGAGTGCCGAGGCCATATACACTATTGCAGGAACGAAGAAGGCCAGAATAATATACTTCTCAAGCGTCGCCTCAAAGAGATTTATGAATGCCGCGGCAATTATTATCCCAATCAATCCCACAAGCAGCCAAGGAAGGCGGTGCATGACTGCCTTATTCAAGGGAACTTTCATAGTGTTCTCAAATTCCAAGTGCGACTTATGGATACCTGCAAAGTGAAGGATATCTTCTTGAAGAGAACGATTGAGTATTGAGACCATCTTATCTGAAGTGACGACTCCGAGAAGCTTTCCATCCTCAACTACTGGGACAGATTTGATTCCGTGCTTAAGGGCAATATGCGCGACCTGCTCCTGGTCAGTATCGGGAGAGACAGAAATCGGCTTCTTATTCATCACATTCTCAGCCTTAGAGCTCTCAGAGTTATCCATAAATTCCTTGAAGGAAAGAACACCAGAAAGTTTCCCTTTTTCATCAGATAAGTAGATATAATCAAAATTCTTATATTGTTTCTCTCCGAGAAGCCTTCCTTTTATGCTCTTGAGCGTGCTGGTCTGGGAAAAGATAGGAACCTCTTTTACAATCTTATGGATTACAGCGTTTGGTTGGTACTTCTGCTTTCCATCAAAGTTTTTCTTAGAAGAACTTTTTTCCATTTCTACCTCTTTTGAAGCTTTTAGAAAAAGCTTCTGCAAAAACACTAATCCTAATTCTCAAATTCTAAACGTAACCGAAACAGCTGCATTTATCTCTAGCTGTCTTGGAGTTATGCTTGCGGCAGCTTCTCTTGCCTGTGCAACTCCCCCTGCTCCGCCCACAGAAGAGTCTTCTGCCTTGAAGAGAGGGAATGGGTAATAGTCATATGTATTTGTTGATACAGAAACAACTCCTTTAACTCCTTTCCCCAATCCACGTGCTATAGACTCAGCCTTTATCCTCGCATCCTGTGTTGCCTTCTCAAGAAGCTGTGCCTTGTACATATTCTGATTATCTAGTGTAAGTTCGAAATTTATGTAGCTGATGAGAGCGCCGGCGCTGGCTGCAGAATCAACAATTGCCGAGACTTTCTTTAGATCAGCAGTCTCAATCTTTATATTCTGGCTTGCAGTGTAACCGGTAAGCTCTTGCTTTCCTTTTTCATAATCATAATTTGGATAGATACTGAATTGTTCTGTTTGTATTTCCTCTTTGGAAAATCCGAGGCGCAAGAGCGAAAGAGTCAAATCTTCTACAATCTTGTCATTCTTGCTCGTAGCACCTTGCGCTGTCTTATCGATAGATTGTGCTTGGATATAGACTACAACAATGTCTGGCTGGACTTTCATCTGTGCAGAGCCGTCTGTGGTGACAGTTGTTGTCCTCTTTTCGCTGTAGATGAAGAGTGCGACAATTACAACTATTGCAAGGATTATTCCTCCGAATATATACACAGCATTCGGCTTTTTCTGCCTTCCAAGCTCTCTGTTCAATCCTCTCTTTGCCATTCTTTTTCTAATCCTTTTAGGATATTTAAATCTAACTAGGATTTATGGGTGAAAGGGCTTTTTTAAGGGAATGGTTTATGGTCCTCTAATCTTATTACCCCTTTGTTGATATCTCTTAAAACTTGTGAATATAATTCATGTTCAAATTTTAGCACTCTTTTGATCGATCTTGGTTCTGAGGAGTGGTATGAGACACAAAATGTATGGGCTTCAAAAGATTTAACTTCTGTCTTGAATCAACTTGGAGTTGATGTAGAAAAAACTATTGAGGCAAACAAAGGTTATGTGAGAATCAGGCATTAGTTTTGATATATAACAATACCTTGCCCCAATCAGAATTACACCAGCCTTTTCTGCTGCAAGGCCTTGAGGATGAATTCATTGGCTTTCTGCAGAATATCTTTCTGGTTCTTGTACTTGGTAAGCTTAAAGGCCTCATCAAATTCAAGCCACCTGAACTCTTCATGCTCCTGGCTTAGCTTCACATCGGCGCTCGGCGCCTCTGCGACAAAAAATATGACCTCTTTCTTTATCAGTTCTCCATCAAACTTATAGGTGTACTCTATCCTTTCCTTGAATCCATACAGAAGTCTTATCTTCATGCCAGTCTCCTCTTCTGCTTCCCTCAGGGTGGTCTCCTCTTCGCTCTCTCCCTTTTCAGAAAGTCCCTTGACGAAGCCCCAATATGTCGGGCCGAAAAGGAGGAGGTATATCGGCTTTCCTTCCTCGAGCCTAAAAACTATCGCGCCGCAGCTTTTTTCAGATCTCATCTTTCACGCTTCAAGGCAGATTTTGGCAGTATTTATATATTTTTAACCCCTTAAATCCGCATGAGCGCAAGCACCTCTGCGAGCGTTTTCATCGGACTGCTGATTGCATCTATTGCTGTTATTTATTGGCTCAGTGAATTAGCTGATTACAGGGGAAGGCAAGGAAAAGTTTGGAAGAGCACATTTGCAGATGGGAATATATGTGGTGCAGATGACACCAATGATCAGTATCGCTTTTAATCCCCTCCCGATGCTTCTCCTTCAGAGTGATTAGAACAGTTTATATTCAGCATCTCTAAGAATTCTGATGCTTTACCAATTTTTATTTGCGTTCGTGCTTCTTGTCCTATGGGCAGTGTATAGGATAATGGGGACCAGGAATAATCCTAGCATTGCCGCCTCTCTTGCAGCACGGAAGCATTTGTGGAAGAAGACTTTTTTCGGGACTTTTATCAATGGGTATTAAGCTTTTAGAAAAAGCGCTCAGAATCCGAAGTATTCTGGCGTGCCAGAGCAAAGCTCTGAGCACTTATGCAAAAACTGATGTTCTAAACATATTTAAAAATTCCAGACTTCTTCTAATGAAATATCGAAAGAGCGCAGATGAAAAATCAAGAGCTTTCCAAGCTGCTTTTTGAGATAGCAGAGATTCTTGAGCTGAAAGGAGTAGATTGGAAGCCCCAGGCCTACAGGAGAGCTGCGCAAAGCATTGATACTCTTTCAGAGGATATCGAAGAGGTATACAAAGAGAAAGGAGAAAAAGGCCTGCGTGAAATTCCTGGAGTTGGAGAAGCTATCGCAGCGAAAATCGCAGAATTTCTGAAGAAGGGCAAAGTCGCAAGATTTGAAGAGATAAAGAAATCAATTCCTCCGGGACTCAAAGATCTTATGGAAGTCTCAGGACTAGGACCGAAGAAGGCAATGTTCCTTTACAAGAAGCTGGGGATAAAGAGTGTTGCAGATTTAGAGCGGGCAATCAAAAGACACAATATCTCGGGCCTGGAGAGATTCGGGAAGAAGAGTGAGGAGAATCTCTCTCGGGGAGTTGAGGTATTCAAGAAGGGGCAGGAAAGAAAGTTGCTTGGAGAAATCCTGCCCATCGCAACATCTCTCGTCGAACAGCTGAAGAAAAGCAAGGAAGTTCGAAGGGTGGAGTATGCGGGCTCTCTCAGGAGGATGAAAGAAACGATTGGCGACATTGACCTTCTTGCCACCTCATCAAAGCCGGCAAAAGTAATCCAGTATTTCACTTCTCTTCCAGACGTCAAGCGGATTCTTGCACAAGGCCCTACAAAAGCCACAGTCATCCTGAAGGATGGAATGCAAGCAGACTTGCGCGTTCTCAAGGAGGGGGAATATGGATCTGCCATGCAGTATTTCATCGGAAATAAAGAGCACAATATAAAGCTAAGAGAAATTGCAATCAGAAAAGGCCTGAAGCTGAGTGAGTATGGCCTCTTTAAACGCACAGGGCTCAGGGCTCAGGGCTCGGAGCAATGGATGAGAATCGCAGGAAGTACAGAAGAGGGAATCTATAAGAAACTTGGACTGGAATGGATTCCTCCTGAGCTCAGGGAAAATACAGGGGAGATTGAAGCTGCGCAGAAAGGAGCTCTTCCATCCCTGATCGAGCTCAGAGACATGAAAGGAGATCTGCATGTGCACACAAAATACTCTGATGGGAATGATTCCATAGGGAAGATGGTAGAAGCTGCCGCAGCTAGGGGATATGAATACATCGCAATCACAGATCATAGCAAATCGCGCGCGAATGCTGGAGGCTTGAGCGAAAGCGAATTACAAAAACAATGGAAAGAGATTGATGCACTCAACAGAAAGCAAAAGAGAATCCATATCCTGAAAGGAACTGAATGCGACATCCTCGCAGATGGAAGCTTGGATTACTCGGATAGGATCCTGAGCAAATTTGACCTTGTTGTAGCCTCAATACATTCTGGATTCAAAGCGACAGAGAGACAGATGACAGAGAGAATATGCAGGGCCTTGGGAAACAAGTATGTAACAATCCTTGGCCATCCTACTGGAAGGCTCATCAACAGAAGACCCCCATATGAAGTAGACATGGAACAAATCTTCCAAGTTGCGCGCAAAAATAAAAAAATCCTTGAGATAAATTCATTTCCAAGAAGGCTAGATTTGAATGATTCACACATTAGAGCAGCAAAGAATGCAGGATGCAGATTCTCAATAGACACAGATTCTCATAGCTTCCGCCACTTAGCATTCATTCATTATGGAGTTGCGCAGGCGCGCAGGGGATGGCTTGAGGAGAAGGATGTTGTGAATGCACATTCGCTGAAGGAACTCATCCGCATCTTGAAGAAAGATATATAAATTTTGGCGGCTTCATTAATGAATGACTAAACTGAAAGAACTAATGTTAATCCCTGTAATGCTGGGGGGAACAGCATCCATTGATCCTCAGGGACTAGAGGGCATTGTTAATCCAAATAAATCCGAGCCAGAATATTCCCTATCTTATCCTTCGAATAAGCAAATCAACCAGCAGCAGAATGGGTATCTTGATTATATGGCGGCTAGTGACTTCTTAACAAAGAACGACTTTGAAAAGAAAAGCGAGGTTATGTTTGCAGAGATCGGTAGTAAAAAGAGCACTTTCTTAAGATCTATGAGATCACATGTAACTGCGTTCAAGGGTGCAATTGATTTGGTAAAACAGGGTAATAAAAAGCAGGTCTATCATGTAGAGGTCGCAGATTACAATAAAATGGAGAGCAACTTGGGATACTTAACAGTGCTTCTTTTTGCAGATTCATACCAGAACTTTGCGGCTGGAAACAACTCTGCGGGAATGCAATCTCTTACCGACACACTTGTGTTTTGTGAGAATATCGCTAGAAGCGGCGGAACCAGAAGCTATGTATATGGAAATTCGGCAAGGTATAGACTCGTCTTTAATGAGATGGAGGAATTATTGCCAAGGTTATCGCAACCGAACTTAAAGAAATTGGAAGATTTTTCTAAAGAAGTCCTTAAATATGATACGACCGCTGAAATGATTCGGAGACAGCTTCCTCAGCAACTCGGATTGATAGACCGGGTAATTTCTGGAGATTTTAGCGGGTTAACAAGAAGGGGAAATGTTCTCGATGAAGAGATTGCAAAGACTGTAGCAGAACAGGTGTCCAAACTTAATCCTGCACAAAGACAAGAACTTAAAGAGATCGCAGGTAAGGCATTGACCGGATATGTTGGCTCTCTTCTAGAGACCTTAAGCAGACCTGAAGGAGAATGGAAACCAATTGCCCCACCAGATCTCTATCTGCCTCCTTTTGGAAATCTAAATCCGTTATTAGATGCAATAGGTGCACCTCCTGGACCACCTATTTTACAGATTGCAATGGAGCATCGTACAAGATATAGGTTGCTTCTCCTGCACAGCAAGATAGAGCAATACAGATGGGAAAATCATGAACTGCCTGCAACACTTGATGAATTAAAGGATCTGCAAGCGATACTTGACCCACTATCTGGCGGAAAGTTTGAGTACAAGAAAAAAGAGAGTAGGTTGGGCTACGATTTATATAGTAACGGAAGCAAGAATCATGGATTCCAGACAGGAAAGATATTTCTCTCTTCGGGACGAAGAGAATAATCTCTTAAGTTATAATCAGCCCAAAGTAGTCCTAAGATTATATATATATCACTCACACTAAGATTCAACAAATTCCTATATTCAAGGGCTAAAAGGAGGTTTAAAACAAAAAAGAATGAACAAAAAAGCCAAGATAAGTTTGGTTGTTGCAGGCTTGATTGCAGTGATTGCAATTGGTGTAGCAATTTATTCTGCTGATTTTGCAAAAGCTGAAAATCCTGATGATCCACCAGCATGGCCAGATTATACATCTGATGTGAGGATTACTGGTAGTGAGTCTATGAAAGATATTGATATGTACACTACGAATGGTGGAAGTGCTCAGGCTCAAAGCTGGTCTGAAACAAAGATGTTTATAAAGACTTATGGTGGAGACAGTTATCCGCCAGAGTATAATAATTCGTATACCTACTACTACTGGACTCCACCCCTTGCACCCGGACAGACTCATCATAATGTTCGTCTCAAATTGAGTTGTGGAGAATGGCAAGGAGATTATGCTGGATTTGAAGTATGGAGTGGCGCAGACCACTATAATTGGATATACGAAAGTAATGAGAACAACAACAACGATTACGCAAGTTGCGGAATTTAATAACTGGATTTAATAAATTTCTTTTCCTTTTATTTATTTTTTTCTTCTTCTAATCCCCCAACACCGAATCCGATCAATCGCACTCCCCTCCCTATCTTAAGAAATCCTTTCATGAGCTCTCTCGCCCATATCTTTGCATCTTTCTCCAGTACAGGAGAGCGGAATTTCTTCTGCCTCGTGTGGGTCTCAAAGTTTTCATAGCGAACTTTCACTATGATTGTCTTAAATCTTGTTTTGCTCTCGCGTGCATCTTCTAGCACTTCTTCTACGAGAGCATCAAGAGCTGCAAGGATTCTCTCCTGAGAAGACGTATCTTCTTCAAAAGTGGCCTGTCTGCTTATGCTTTTCGCTTTCCATTCTCCGCCGATTTCCCTATCAGATTTGCCCTGAGCTTCTAAATGCAAATACTCACCATTCTTACCAAAAACTTTTGCGAGTTTTGCCTTATCATAATTCTGAATCTGCCCAATAGTCTCCACTCCAAGAGCTTTCAGTGCCTCTTCCATCTTCGGTCCCACTCCCGGCAGCTTCCGCACATGCAGGGGATAGAGAAACATCTTCACTTCATGTGGCTTCACAGGCGTAAGCCCATCCGGCTTCTGAAAATCCGAGGCAATCTTGGCAACAAGTGCATTCGGGCCAAGGCCGATGCTGCATGTAAGACCTTCTTTTTTCTTCAGCTCTTTCTTGAATTCACGCGCCAATTTTTCAGCGCCATCAAATCCAAATGTCGAAACATCAAATGTCACCTCATCAATACTTGCAAGCTCGAACTTGCATTCTGGAAATTTCTCACGTGCCTGTTGCATGATGCGCACAGAAGTTTCCATATAATATCTCATATCCACCGGAAGAAAGATAGCATGAGGGCAGGCGCGAAAGGCCCAACTTATCGGCATTGCGCTGTGAATTCCAAATTTTCTTGCCTCGTAATTGCACGTGCTCACAACCCCCCGCCCCTTGCCATCTTTAGGGTCTGCGCCTATGACGACAGGCCTGCCGCGAAGCTCTTGCTTTCTCACTTCTTCGCAGGATGCGAAGAAGGCATCAAGATCTAGGTGCAGGATAATTCTTTCTCTATTATTTTGACTCTTTTCTTCATTCATCGTAACAAGACAAACCGGACAGGATGCAATTCATCCTAAGGAGAAAGCTCTAAAGGAGATGGTGCAAGTTTCCGATCCAGATTTACAATAAAATTGAATGCCGCGTCAGACATCATCCTCAGGGAAGCCTCATTGAGATACGAAGATTTATCTTCGGAATTCCTATAGTGCATGAAAAGATTCGGAGTCCTGACCTTTAGGCTTCGAGAAAAAAGACCGAGCACATTCCTAAAAGCTATCTCTGCAGGAACAGATTCTGAAAAGTGCTTGATATCATCCTTATCACTCTTCTTGATAGCCATAAAGCAAAATGAATTCTCTATTCCTTCTTCAAAGAAAGATTCAGAGGAAGAGGTGACTCGCGACATCCTTTCTGTGGATTCAAAATCAATCTGAATCTTCTCAAAGACTTTTCTTGCGATTTCAAGTATGCGACTCTCACTGTTTTCCTGCACAACAGGCCAAAGAGCTATCATCTCACCCTCGCCGCATAGAGAAAGATTGCAGACAGTCACTATCTTCTTTACCTCAGACGCGTGTTTCTCTATGTATGCCCTGCTCCCTATCCTTCCTTTAGGATGTGCAAAGTTCGGTTCTTCCTTACCGAAGAGGATAAATTTAGTTTTATTGTTCAGGAGGCCTTTTTTCTTGTACTCGAGCACGCGCCTGTAGACATCTAGAAGCACTGAAACCCCAGAAGCATTACCATTTGCGCCGGGGGAATTCTCAAAAGAATCATAGTTGCTTGCGATGATTATCTCTTTATTCCCTCTACCTAGCTCCAGAATGATATTTGTCCCATCTTCTCCTTTGTAACTGAACCTCTCAAGGTCATATTCATAGCTCTTACCCTGCAGATACTTCAAAAGAACATCCATCCTCTCTTCATCGTTCATCCCCTCCAGCTCAAGTACAAGGTCCATCAATGCCATCTTCCCCCTCCTTAAATTCCATAGTGGATAAAGTTAAGAACTTTTATAAAAGCTTTTGCCCTTGCGATGCCATGAAAGTCGCACATGTAACTAATTGTTATTCAAGACAGAATGGAGTTGTTGTAGCTATAGATGAATATCAATCTGGCTTGAACAGGTTTGGAGTTGAGAGCATAATTCTAGCGCCAGATGATTCCCCCAGCAAGGAAGGAGTGGTGAATGTGAAAGGCACTGTCTGGAATGGAGATTGTAAGGGATACAGCAGAAATGCGACATTTACTGGCGAGATAAAAGAGGTCTTGGACGATTTCGACATCATGCACATACACCATATCTCTGCTGCATTCCCAGGAATAGGGAACCCGATTACGAAAGAAGCGTTTGATTTTGCGAAGAAGATGGGGAAAAAGATTGTTTTCCATAATCACACAAGGAGTGATATTTACTTTACTGTATACCACCCAGTAGGAACTTTGATCCCGCTAATCTCCTCAGAGGTCATCAGAAAGATTAATGTAAAAAATTGCAATGATGCTGATTGTGTCATCGCCCCCTCGCAGAGCATTGCAGAGCTTTTACAGGAATGGGGCGTGAAGAGCAGGATAGAAGTCGTTCCGACAAGCATTGATTTTGAGAAATTTGCATCCGGAAACAGGAAGAGGATAAGAGCGGATTATGAGATTCCGGATGAGACACTAGTAGTCGCATACATCGGAAGGATCTCTGGAGAGAAGAATGTTCTCGATCTGTTACCGATTGCAGAAATTCCCGGCATAAAGCTGATGTTTGTCGGAGATGGGATGCAAAAGGAAAAGCTCGAAAAGATTGTCAGGGGAGACGAAGAGCTGTATGGCAGGGGAAGAGTCATCTTTACAGGACAAAAACCATATTCGGAAATCCAGGATTACTATGCCGCAGCAGATATGATTGTTACTGCCTCACAAAGTGAAACTCAATGCCTTGCAATATGGGAAGCGCATGCTGCGGGAAAGCCCGTCATCGCACTTGATGCACCAGGGATCAGAGATTATGTGCAAGATAGGGCAAATGGTAGACTCGTTGAGTACAAAGAAGAACTTGCTGGAGTGATAGAAATACTAGATCAGCACAGAGGTTCATATCGCAACCTTGTCGAGGGTGCAAAAAAAGTTACAGAAGAAAGAAAGGCGATGAAGAGCAGCGCCGAGCGCCTCCTAGAAATATATCAGAGCTTACTTTGAGAAGAATGTTTAATCCTATTATTTTTTCTCTTTTTAATTTTTCAGATTTGATGGAGTTAAGAACTTTTATAAAAGTTTTTGCCGTTGAAGAATCATGAAAATTGTGCACGTAACGAATTGCTATTTGAGGCCGAATGGTGTAACGGTGGCCATCAACAAGTATCATCACGATCTGAAAGAGATGGGGATAGAAAGTCTTGTATTGGCTCCAGACAAGCAAGAAGGGGATGATGACAGCATAATCCGGGCGGGTGGCAAGATTGAGGTGAACGGATACAGCACTTTTGTAAATTTTGCAGATTTGGAGGAGAGCAGTTTCAATGAAATAAGGAGCGCGGAAATAATCCACTTGCACCATCCACCATTTGGCTTTCCATTCATTTTAAATCCGTTGGCCCGCGAGGCTTTCAAATTTGCAAAGAATAATGGAAAGAAGATTGTTATTCATATTCATTCGCGCTACGATCTGGATGTAAATTCTTACAGCGCAATAGCAAGACTTTTATCGAGAGTCTCCACGGGATTAGTAAGATACTCGATAGCAAGATACAGCAATCAGGTAGATTGTGTTATAGCACCTTCAGTAAGCATAAAGGGCCTTCTCGAGGATTGGGGCGTGAAGACTAGAATAGAGGTTATTCCAACATCTGTTGATGTTGAGAAATTTTCTGGAGGAAATAGGAGTGGAATAAGAGAAGAATACCAAATAAAAGAGAAGGAGCTTTTAGTTTCATACATAGGGAGGATTGCAGAAGACAAGAATGTGCTCGCCTTGAAAGAGATCATTGAAATTGACGGAATAAAAATGATGTTTGTCGGAGATGGCCAGCAAAGAAAAGCATTAGAACGGGTTGTTGGAAACAGCAGGCATAAGAATAAAGTAATATTTACTGGTCAAATCCCCTATGATGTGGTGCAGGATTACTATGCTGCTTCTGATATTATCACTACAGCATGCATTTCAGAAACTCAATGCCTCGCAGTATGGGAAGCGCATGCTGCGGGAAAGCCAGTTGTAGCCGTCAGAGCTCCTGGAATAAGTGATTATGTTCAGGATGGTGTTAATGGAGTACTGGCTAATCGTTCTGCGGAATTAAAGACTTATATCGGGAGGCTTGACGAAGACCGAGTAAGACTCGAAGAGCTTTCCAGGGGCGCAATAGAGGTGTCAAAAAGAAGAAAAAGAGAACCAAGCAGTGCTGAAAGACTTGCAGGGGTTTATCAGAGGCTACTTTGATCAAGAGGTTCTTTCCCAGTTCCCGTTCTCACCTCAACCTGCTCCTTGAGCTGTTTCGCAATTTCTTTGCTCTTGAGCACTTGCGCAAGCTTTTCGAGGGATGATTCTTTCACATCTCTCCTGTCCTTGATGCCTGCGTTGAACAGAAGGCGCGAACGGACACGTCCGATATTCTTGAATCGCAGAAGCGCAAGCAGTTCCTCTTTTGCTCCATACTTAAGACGCACTCGAATCTTGGCAATCTCTCCAAGAAGATCTTTCTTCCCAAGAAGCAGGGCAAGCTGTTCGAAAGAATAAAGAAGCCAATCCGCATTGCTCGTCTTCGTAAGCAATTCACCAGGCCTTATCTGATACTTCTCAAGCAGAATCTCTTCACCCTTTTCATTAAGCCAATCGCAGAACATGAGTGCTGTCTTGAATGAGTCAAGGAAACCTTCATCGACAAAATCATTCTGCGTGTACAAGCAGTCTTCAACGCGGAGAAGCTCTTCTTGCAGATCTTCATATTCTGCCTGTTTCATCCTTATGAGCGGCCTCATCTCACTAGTATCACATATAGCCTGCATGACTCCAATCTCCTGCAGCTTCCTTCCATGACCTGTATCAAGGCTGGCCTTTTCAATCGCCTTTATCAGATGATGTGCAGTAAGGGGATCAATGTAAAGCTGGGAGACGCGAGCACCGAGGTTCGTTGCCTGCAGCTTTCCATCTTTTTCTGTGATGAATTTGTATTTAGTCAGTGTGTCAAGAATCTTGTCAAGACGCATCTCAATCTTTCCTGTATCGCCGTACTGGTGAGCCCAGAAAGTCTTTTCGAAGAATTCTGAAAGTTTTGCCCTGGTCTTCGTAAAGGAGATTGCAATCAAACTCAAGATGTACACTCTTAACACAGGCTCTACCGCGAGCTTGCTGTAGATGTCCTCAGGCACTCCATTGATGTAGCGGTCAAGTATCTCTTCTTTCTCTTTCTCGGATTTTGCGATGCAGATGGCCTCACCTTCGGTATGGTAACTTGGACGGCCCGCCCTTCCTGTAAATTGCTTCATCTCAAGAACAGGAATCCAATCGGTGTAGCTTCCTGAAAATCTGCGCAGGTCTCGAATTATGGCCCTGTCTGTGGGAAATTCAAGGCCGAGGCCGAGAGTCGGCGTACAACAAATTATCTTGATTTTCCCTTCCTTGAATGCTACCTCTATCACTCCTCTTTGAGCTGGAGCAAGTCCGGCATGATGGAATGCAACTCCACTCATGACACAGGATGCGAGCTTCTCGCACTGTTTTGTCGCATGGCCAAGAGCTTTCAATATTTTCTTTGCCTCTTCCTCAAGTCTCTCGCCCGCAAGCTTATGTTTCTCTAGCACATGCACAAGACTTTCTGCAACACTTTCTGCTGATTTCTTTGTCCCGACAAAAACAAGTGCTTGTTTTCCCACCCTCATGGTATCGAGAGCAAGATCCAGCGTCGGATCGCGGGCAATCCCCCGGACTTTATATCCCTCTTTTTTGCCGAAGAAATCTATCTCATTCTGCAAGTTCACTCCTTCATAGAGCTTTACAGATCTCCAGGTATCATGAACAAGTTCTGCATCAAGCCATTTCGCAAGCTCGCCAGGATTTCCGATGGTTGCAGAGAGAGCGACGATCTGTGCCTGCAACAGCTCGCGTAACATCGTAATCAGAACCTCAAGTGTTGGCCCGCGAGAGATATCATTCAGCAGATGCACTTCATCAACAACCACTATGCTCACATCAGAAAGCCAGTCTGCATAATGCCTTATCAGAGAATCAAGTTTCTCATTACTGCAGATTATCAAATCGTAGCGCCCAAGATAGCTGTCAGCACCATCAAGATCTCCGATGCTTAGTGCAACTTTTACACCCAAGCTTTCATAGCGTGCCTTAAAATCATTGAACTTCTCTGTCGCGAGCGCTTTCAGGGGAACTGTATAGATTGCCTTTCCTCCCCGCTCAAGAATCTGCTTGAGCATCGCCATTTCTGCGATGAAAGTCTTTCCGCTCGCAGTAGGAGCGCACACAAGAATGTTCTTTCCATCCAAGAGCCCAGCCTTCACGGCCTTCACTTGGGGGGGTGTCAGAGTGGAAAATTTCTGAGAGAAGTTCAGAAAGAGTTTTTCAGGCAGCTTGTTTCTGATTTCCTCGATTTGCATCTGCTGTTCAAGAAGACTGAACTTAAAAGGTTGATGGTGTAGATCAGAGGAAAGAATTATTTGGATCCTATAACCAGCAATTGCTGCAGATCATGATAATACAATCTTCTTTCCCGTATTGCATCCTCTATTTTCAGCATATAGCTGTCCGTGTAGTCCTCCTCTTCTCCTTGCAAGGTCCCATGGCACCATTCATAGTGCTCATCTTTCAGGATAACCTGTCTCCCGGTATAATTCAGAATGGTCTCTCTCTTCCTCTCGTCAGATTCACCTAGGACTATCTCTCTTAATTTCATACCATTTTGACGTGGGAAAAGTTTATAACTTTTTTTGCTTGAAGTGTATGATGGAAACACTTGAAAGCATGCTCACGCCTGAAGAAACGCGCGGGGCCGAAAAATTCTTTCAAAGGCTCGGAGAGGCTGATTTGCGGAATGTACAAAAAGTCCTAAGTGCTGTGGACAGGACGGTTAAAGAGTATTTTGGTGCGAATGAACTCAATTATTCTACAATTCCTTATCTCATCTCATATTATGGCACTCTCGGTACTCCATTCTTCGCTGCATACCTGATTGGCGGATGGCTGAATAAGGAGGCAGAAAGGCCAGACATCGACTTGATGATTGCCACAAATGCTAGATACACCCATGGATTCTCAAACCCCTTATGGGGCAGAAATCCTGAAAATTGGGAACCTATGCTAAGAGAGCTAAACAAGGAGTTTGAGTATGGGGAAGAATTAACAATGGGGGGAGAGCTTCCGAACGATTATAACATCGGAGCAACAAAGGGAAAGGTCATGTTCAATGTCCACCCTGGGGAAGGAAGAGATTTAGATTTAGTGTATGTCAGGAGCTTTCGGGATTATTCGGCAGGTAGGATGGATTCATGCTTCTTCCTCTCCGAGGAAGAATTCATCACGAGGAGAGATGTAGATGGAGATGGAAAGCCCCTTGCAAGGCTTCCTCTATATAGGAATTCGCAGAATATTGTGCCGGTGAGGGGGAGTCAGAGGCAATTCCATACTGGAGATTATGTATAATTAAATTTATAAGTTCAGATTTCTTATGATGGGAATGGCAAAAGAGTATAGCACAGTAATGGACATTGTACTTCCAGTCACGGAGAGCGTTGGCAGAATTGCCAGAGATATCTCTCTCGCAGCAATTTTGACACTTGGAATTACTTCTGGAATGAGCTACGCAGGAGATGCAGGAGATACAGGAAATTCAGGAAATACTCCCGGATTAGAAGGGGTGCAGGAAAGAAATCAGGAAACCCTCCAGAAGAAAGTAGAAAAAAGATGGGAAGCGAGCGTAAAGGATGACAGCTGGAGAGAAAAATTGTCAGGGCTTGCTAAGTATGGTGAATATATCGGCATAAAAGTAAAAGAAGATCTGGAAAAACAGCTTTCGCTTCCAGATGAAGTTAAAATCGGCGGCAGGACTATCGATATAGTTGATGCCACTGAAGTTGCTGATTACAAGAGAAAAGAAGATGTGGACTACAGCTTCAAAATCCTTCAGGCAGAAGACCGCATAGTTGCGCCGGCAGGAATCCAGGCTGGAACGAACAAAGAGTACGGCACCGCTGAAGAATTCAAAAAAATCACGAAAAATTGTCTGGAAAATATGATGTGGATATTCACTTTGAGTGAAGCTGACAAAGAGAAAGCAGACGGGATATCAGTGTACCATTCGCAGGGTTTTCCCCAGTATAACCTGTTCTCAGCTGAAGGGAAAGGGTATAGTGGAATAGGAACGACTTTCCCAAAGGTAACATTCTACTTTAAGGAAAAATCCGGCGAGGGCGGACAAAACATTTATAAGATTGCAAATTCTAGAAGGTAGTAAGCCAAAATACCAAAAGAAAGAGGATGGACAAACTACGTGTAGAACTCTGGGAGAGCCCTAAAGATGTTACAATAATAGAAGGTTTCCCTGGATTCGGAATGGTCGGCATCATCGCCACAGAGGCGATTATTGATTTTCTAAAACCAAGACTTATCGGCCGCATTACATCAAACAAGCTTCCTGCACTTATAGCAGTGCATGATGGGAAGGTTGTAGAGCCTCTTGGGGTATTTTATGATCCAAAGAATAATCTTGTCCTCCTTCACGCTGTAACAAACATCGCTGGATTTGAGTGGGATCTATGCGATGCTGTGCTTGAGGTTGCAAGACTTCTGAAAGCTAAGGAGATCGTGAGCATGGAAGGTATTGGAACTTTGGCACAACTGCCGGCTGGAAGCGGAAAGGGCAGGGAAGCAAAGCCTGAGGGTGGAAAAACTTATTTCTACGCGAATAATGATCCTGCAAGAAAGAAATTTGATTCTCTCGGAGTGAAACAGCTTAGTGAAGGAATCATCGTCGGAGTCACAGGCTCCCTCGTTCTGAAGGCAGGGGATAAGATGAGGATGTCCTGCGTATTTGGAGAGACTCATTCTGGATTTCCGGACAGCAGGGCTGCAGCATCTGTAATTGGAATAATCGATAAGTACTTCGGCCTGAACGTGCCTTCTGAACCCTTGATGAAGAAGGCAGCAGAGTTTGAGGGGAAGCTCGAGGATTTATTCGGCAAGATCAAGAATACTTCTCAAGAGAAGGAGAAGCTGGACAGGATTCCTTATATTGAGTGAGAATTTCATTTCTCCTATTTTTCTGATAGATTTAAAACTTTTTCGCTACCATATATGCCCATGGCTTCAGGAAATTTTTTTATTGGCGATGGTGGTATTTCCATAGATGGATTCCGGAAGGAAATCCAACCTTTTTTTGAGGATAAAGGGTACTCAATGCCGGATGTTCTATTTGTTGATTCGAGATTCGGCCATAAAGACTCTATCTTAGTCTCTATTTCAGGTGCTGGAGATCTAGAAAGTGTAGTTAATGGCACGCTTTTAGAGTTGTACGACAAGCTCGAAGAGGAGAACAAAGGCAAGAGATTTGAAGAGATTGCCGTTCAAAATTGTTACCTCAGAAAATTTTCACATTATGACGAGATAGATAAAGAAAGAAAGCTTGTTCATAGAGGGGAGTATCAAGTAATTGGGATTTATCAAGAAGATAATACCGCTTCACAATTATTTCCAGCCCTCGCGCAAGGTTATCTTCTAGAGAATGTATCACTTAAACTAAATAAGGTCGAGGAAGAAGCAAGGGAGCTCCTCGACAAGAAGCTTTCAGAACTTTAGTTCTCACTCCCCGACAATCTTCACTAGAACTCTTTTGCGCCTTTGTCCATCAAACTCTGCATAGTAAATCTGTTCCCAGGAGCCAAAGTCTAGCTTGCCTGCAGTTATCGCAACAACAACTTCACGGCCCATGACAGTTCTCTTCAAGTGAGCATGAGCATTATCTTCTCCTGTAAGATTGTGCCTATACTTCTTCACATCTTCAGGAGCTAGCTTCTCGAGCCATTCCTGATAGTCATGCAACAATCCGCTCTCGGCATCATTGATATACACAGAAGCAGTGATGTGCATAGCATTCACAAGTGCGAGACCTTCCTTAATCCCCGATTTGCGCACAGCTTCCTCAATCTGTTGCGTGATATTCACGAATTCAATCTTCCCCTTCGTGCAAAACCAGAGCTCTTCGCGGTAGGATTTCATCTCAGCGCTCCCCTTCGCATTCCTCCAGGAATCTTTCAAGGTACTCTTCCATGAAGCTGTGCCTTCCCTCTGCGATCTGTTTTGCTGTTCCAGTGTTCATCTTATCCTTCAGGTGAAAAAGCTTTTCATAGAAATGATTGACACTTGTTGACTTTGATTTATTGTATTCCTCTGATGTCGCAAAGGCTACTGGCTTCAGCTCAGGATTATGCATCTCTTTGCCCATGCTCGCTCCGGCAGCAAAACATCGTGCAATTCCGATTGCACCAATCGCATCAAGCCTATCGGCATCTTGTACTGCCTTGCCTTCAAGCGACAACTCTATTGTCTTGCCAATACCAGAAGAAAAGGACATATTGTTTATAATGTCTAAAACACTTTCCCGCACAGAATCATCCACGCCGAGAGAATAGAGAAAGCTCTCTGCTTCTTCAGATGAATTTTCATAAGCTCCTGTAAACTTTCTATCCCCTATATCGTGCAGCAAAGCCGCAAGCTGGACTACAAGCGTGTTAGCACCTTCTCCCTCTGCGATCCTTATGGAACTCTTCCACACCCGATTGACATGTGGCCAGTCATGGCCGCTAGAATCAGATTCATGCCTCTTTTTTACATATTCTACTGTTTGATCAATTAGGTATTGTTCATCCATCTTTTTCTCCCTTTTTGCCTTTCTGCCTCTTTCTGTCCCTCTTGTATCTTCCCCTTCCAAATTATGTGGGATTACTACTAATACTTTTCAATCAAAGCACGGACATCATCCCAAAGCTGAATATTCTCAGGCCTATGCTCTGAAAGCTCATATCCGGGAATAGGAGAGAATCTTATTGCTGCAATCTTAGTCGTGTCAATTCCATCGTGAATCGATTCAAAAGAATCGACAGCAAAAGTACTGTCATTAACGATCATACCCCCCAACTTGACACCCCCATCTTGGGTTGATCCATCTGGCATTGAATTTCTAATGTAGTTTGCTGTGTAAGATATCCTTCCCGGCAAGTTCATTGCGAGGTAGGAGAGTAAATCCTCAGCTTCTTTCAAGCCTAATTGCCTAGGTAGGGCAATCGTGCTCCTTTCAAAAAGATCATCAAGATTTTCTGGTGCCATGTGTGTAAGGGCTAAGGAAAATATTTAAATCTTCGCAAAACGAAAGCAAAGAAGGATTTAAAAACTTTTATGCAATTAATTACAAATGGCAACAGCTAGTATAGCGATGGAAGCCCTTGCAAGTAAAGCGAATCTACAAAGCATTCTTGCTAGAGAAAAGGGGAAAAAAGTTAGTTGTTATGTAAGTCCTACTATTCCAGAACTCGGGATCATCGCTTCTAGAGTTTATCTTCCTCCAACAGAGATAATGTATGCACATGTCCAACAAAAGCATAGTCAGAGTGTTGTTCTTGGCGGAAAAGAGACCTGGGAATTTGATGAAGAAAGAGCTGAAATGCTTAAACAGGCTGTAAATGAAATAAGATATATTGGATATGCTGAGTTTTATCGAGATGGACCATACTACGATGAAAATCTTAATTTAATGCCTGAAAGGATTGTTTTAACGTTAAATAAAGATTCGGAGCCAAAGGAGAAATTATCAAATTATCACTCCTCTTGGAATGCCACCTCGGCGAAGTTTTCTGCATATGCATGCGGTACAATCATCGCAGAAAAAAAGCATTTGAATAATCCCGAAAGGAAAGCGTTAGATCTTCTTGGAGAAATCCTCTTTGACTTAAAGTAGTTCTATTTAAAATTTATAAATCCGATTTTCTAAAGTAATCTATGATCACCCTCGGGATAGAAACCACAGCGCACACATACGGCACAGCAGTCCTGGACAGCAGGAAGAAAGGCCTGAAGCAAGTTCTTTCTAATGTGCGGGACATGTACCGCCCCGAGAAAGGAGGAATAAATCCATTTGATGCTAGAGATCATCATCTTCGTGTAAAGGAAAAAGTTTTGGATGATGCGCTCCTCAGCGCTGGAGTTACGCTCAAGGATATAGATCTCATAACTTTCTCGCAGGCACCAGGGCTTCCGTTCTCCCTAAAAGTAGGATGCGAGCATGCGAAGCAGCTTGCACTGCAGACAAAAAAGCCACTTGTCGGAGTTAATCATTGCATCGCACACTTGGAGATAGGAAAGCTTTCAAGTGGAATGAAGGATCCTGTCTTTCTCTTTATCTCTGGAGCGAATACCCAAGTCATCAGCTATGCCGCAGGAAGATACAGGATCTTCGGAGAGACGCTGGACATCGGTCTGGGGAATTTCATTGATTCCTTTGCGCGAGTTGCAGGGATTCCATTTCCAGGCGGGCCAAAGATTTCAGAGCTTGCCTCGAAAAGCAAAAACTTGATTGAACTCCCTTACACAGTGAAAGGAATGGATGTTGCCTTTTCTGGCTTGCTCACAAATCTGCGCAATAAATACGAGAGCAAGAAGTACAAGCTAGAGGATCTAGCATTCTCACTGCAGGAATATGCATTTGCAATGGTGCTGGAAGTTGCCGAGAGAGCGATGGCGCATCTCCACAAGAAAGAGCTGATGGCCATCGGAGGAGTAGCCTCAAATACAAGATTCAGAGGGATGGCAACAATCCTCGCAAAGGAAAGGAGAGGAAAATTCTCAAGTCCCCCGCAGGAATTTGTCGTTGATAATGCGGCGATGATCGCTTACACTGGTGCAATCATGTATAAGGCAGATAAGAACAAGTATGTCATCAATCCACATGATGCCAATTTCCTCCCAAAGCAAAGGACAGATGATGTGGAGATTAGATGGATTAAATAGAATGGTAAAATATGAAGTTTTAGTAACAAAAGAGTTTGAAGAGAAGTATTACCTTCTGCCTAAAGAGATCAAAGGTAGGGTGGATAAGATACTAGAAAAACTTGAGAGTGAGCCATATGTTGGAAAACCACTGCATTATCCTTTTCTACGAGAAAAGAGAATGGATAAGTTTAGAATTTACTATTTGATTTATGATAAATACTCTACCGTGTATATCGTGAACTTAAGTGGAAAAAAGGATCAGCAGAAAGTCATTAATACTATAAAATCACTACTGAGCCTATACAGGGAAGAGATAGAAAAAAAGTTTAAGGTTTAATCTCTTCTTTCATCTTTCTCCAGGGTTTAACTCTTCCAGCCTTTATGTCTTCAATACCCCTTACAAGGTCTATTAGTAACTTCTCATCTATACCAGCCTTCTCGGCTTTCTTTTTAAGTTCTTGGTATTCTATTCTCGGTATAGTTATCATCTCTTGTGCCATGAGAAGTAGAGCAGTCTGGATTTTAAATACTTTACCAACTCCCGCCCCTTAACACCCTTATCCATTTCCCGAATACTTAACACACCCAGGAAGCAATAACTTTAAAAACATATAGAAATAAGTAGAAACATCAAAAGAAACTTTTTACAAAGTTTCACTAAAACAAAAAAGGAGAAAAAAAATGCCAGAAGGTAGATGCATGAAATGTAAAAAGCAAGTGGAAATAAAGAATCCGCAGGAAACTAGCATAAAAGATGGTGCAATCAAGGCCGTAAAAGGTGTATGCCCTAAATGCGGAACAAAGGTTTTCAGGATACTTGGAAAGAAATAAGCTTGCTTTGCTTTAATATAAATTGAATTTATTTTATTTAAGTGTTTAAATTATCAGTTCTAAGAAACACTTTTATCCATCTTCTGACCAGGCATCTCCGCCGAGATAGTTTCCTTTAGGATCATATGCGTAGAACACTGTAGCGATAGACTTGTCAGAAGCGGAACTCATGGCTTCCTTCGTCTTTTCGCGTGCCTCTTTCAAGGCCTCTTCAGCAGTATCATATGTTTCATGCAGCCAATCATCACCATCAAATTTGTCTATTCCGAGAACTTTATACTTACCATCATCAGATTTCCGCATGGCCTTTTCGAATTGAGCACCTGTTGCTAATTCCTCAAGAAGACTTTTCGGAGAAAGCCGTGCTCTCGCGCAAGAAATAGAACTAGTCTCTGCATTCTCCTTAGTTCCCTAGGTAAAAACAGTTCCTGCTCATCCATCCCCATCTTATCTCCTCAATCCGTCTCTAAAGAGTAATCCCTGACTATACTTCCTTTCGGATCAATAACATAGAAGTATGTTTGTGGTGGAACACAACCATGAGATGCATATCCAGGCCTGCTTCCTTTCTCCAACCTTTGTACTTCTGCAAGAGCTTCACTTAATGATCCACACTTTCCTTCAGCCCAGCAATCACCACCATAAGTATCCTTTCCAACAACAGTGTATTTCTGCAATCGGTCAGAAAGTTCCGGATTATTGTTTTGTTCCATCTTAAAGTTCCTAATTCATTAGAGCATCAAATCCTCTTCAATACGCTTGTAATCGCAGAGCTCGCTCTTCTTGAACCAGTAAGCGATCTCATGCGCAGCCTCTTCCTGAGTCTCGCTTGCATGCACTAAGTTGTGTATCGCTCTCTTGTCCTTGTTCGCCGCAACCGGAGAATCTGCAGAAAAATCTCCCCTGATGCTTCCAAGCTCTGCTTTGTATGGCAATGTAGTTCCAGCAAGCTTCCGCACCATATCTATAGCATGAATTCCCTTTACAACCATCTTCACGACAGGTCCTGAAATCATGTAATCCAGAAGCCATCCACGCACCTCAAGTCCTATCTTATAAGGATCTGAGGTGCCGTGCCTCTTCACAGGGTCGATCTTGTATTCAGTGTAGTTCTTTAGCGTCTTCTCACCGATACGGGAGATCCATTCCTTGCTCTTGGGATAGTGATTGTCCATCTTCTCCTTAGAGGCTTGCTCCATTGCGAGAGCTATCACCTTAAGCCCTCTCTGCTCCAAGCGCTTGATGATCTCACCAGTAAGCCCTCTCTTAACACCGTCGGGCTTTACAAGCACGAGCGTCATCTCCTCTTTAGGATGTCTTTCTTCCTGTGCTGCCATTTTCCCTGTAAAGGAGCAAGGTTTTTAAATGCTGTCCATTTATGATTTCTAAATTACCAAAACTAATGACCAATTAGTGGGAAGTTACAATGAGCTACGAAATAGTTGAAAAAGCCCGCAAGACGGGAAAGATAAAGAAAGGAACGAACGAAGTTACAAAGGCGATTGAGCGCGAGGAAGCGAAACTTGTTGTCGTTGCCAAGGATGTTTCTCCACACGAGATTGTTCAGCATCTCGCAGCGCTATGCAAGGAGAAAGGAATCCCTTGTGTGATTGTAGAAGAAAAGGCAAGGCTTGGACAGGCAGCAGGAGTCAGCGTACCGACAGCGAGCATTGCAATCGTAAAGGAAGGCGATGCAAAGGCAGACATCGAGAAGCTCGCAAGAGAACAGAAGTAAGCTTCTTTGAAAAAGAAGCTTAAGCAAGAAAAGCTCAATCAAAAAATCATTTTGGATTAAACCTTGTCCTAAAAGGTTTATTTCATTCTTAAAACAAAATGGGAGAATCCAAGCAGAAAGTCAGAGATGTTCAATCCGAAGATAGGGGCAGAGACAGCAGAGATAGAGAGAGAACTCAATCCAGAAGGCAGGAACAGACTCCAGCTCCTGCTGTTGTCCAGGAGATTGTAGGAAGAACAGGATTCAGAGGCGAGATCACACAGGTCAAGGTCAAGATCCTTCAGGGGGACAACAAGGGCAAGACAATGAGAAGAAATGTCAAAGGCCCTATAAGATTAAATGATGTGCTCATGCTCCGCGAGACAGAGATCGAGGTGCGAAGATTGAGAGGAAAAGTGATGAAGGGAGCTTTCACGTAGGACCTTTTTGAAAAAAAGCTCCACCAAAAATAAACTAAAGAAAAATGGTAAAATGCAGTTTTTGTGATATAACGATCAAGGCGGGAAGGGGAAAGATATCCGTAACAAAGGAAGGCAGGGCCATGAACCTCTGTTCCTCGAAGTGCGAGAAGAATTTCAAGCTCGGTAGAAATCCAAAGAAGATGAAGTGGATCAGCAAGAGGAAAGATAAGAAGGCCGAGAAGAAAGAAGGAAAGAAAGAGTGAGCAAGATAGCCTCTAGTTCTATAGAAAAGTATAAATACTAGTTATACTTAAGTATAACCAGAGGTAGGAATTTTAAGATGTTGGAAGAAGAAAGAGAAATTGGAGAGAAGGGGCAGATTGTTATCCCAAAGCCATTCAGGAAGGCTATCGGCATAGCTCCGGGAACAAGAGTCAGGATTGAGCTCAGGGGGAATGAGATTGTGATAGAAAAGCAGAAGATGGATGTTGTAAAAGTTTTTGAAGAAATAGCAAGAAATGGTAAGTCTATAAGGAAGTTTGACGCAGATAAAAGTTATGATGAGCATATGGAAGAAAGATGGAAGAGAATAAAGAAGTCTACATAGACACAAATGTTTTCATTTACGCGGCCATAAGCACCAGAACTAAAGGAGAAATTTCAAAAGAGATTCTTTCTAGACTAGAGAATGACGAGCTTGTAGGGTTTACTTCGACATTGACATTCGATGAGATCTTTTGGAACATTAAAAAGGAAAGGGGTAGAGAGGACGCTATTAAGGCGGCTAAGGCTTTCCTTCACCTTCCCAACCTTATAATGGTTGATGTCACATGCGACATTATTACAATGTCATTAAAATTGCTTGAGAAGTATGCTATCGATCCAAGAGATGCCATCCATGTTGCGTGTGCACTATCAAGGGGCATTACCACTATTATTTCTGATGATTCTGATTTTGACAGAGTAAAAGAGATTAAAAGAAAAAGCCTAAAGCAGTTCAAGGCCTGAGCCAGATTTTTATATTTCTGGTGCTATTTCTAAGGAGGGAATGAAGCAAAAGGTTTATATATCACTCTTTGGCAGTGATTAAAATGGTAGAAATTCAGCCGAACATCTGGTACTCGCTCGAAGAGATCTTTGGGGATAGCTTGGGCATTCTTGACGAGCACATAGTAAAGCAGGAGCCTTCCCAGGTGACAAATAGTGGAGATAGAATAGAAAATGCCAATAAAGGGGTAAAACAAGGTGGGGTATTGGATCGGATTTCTAAGGCGATGAAACAGCAGGAAGGGCTATCATATTCAAGCTTTGAGGGAGGTAATTTTGAAATCGGACTGGAATTTGAAAAGTATCTCATAGGAGATATTTCAAAAACGTGCGATGGAGATATTATCTATTTTCCATGCGGTCAACCAACTAAATCAGATATAAGGGGATTTGTTATCTCTCCGGATGGAGATTTAACCAAAGCGAGAACTTTTCAATATGCGCAGACCTTTTTTACTATTAGCCCTGTAAAAGAAGAAGACTTGGTTAGTGGATTTTATGAGCACAGAAATCCAAGTGACACTGGCAAAATTGATGACTTAGTACGTGATTATAAGTATATTCTGCATTTGAGAACCGAAGCAGGGGAATTTGTGTCAGAAGATCCTGTGGGATTTTTTGATTCTGTTTTTGAGGGTGAAGGGAAGATACCATACGCCAATTTTAAGAATTGGCGGCCCGTTGGCAGAAAAGAGGGGGGGGTACTTTATCTCCCACTAGAAAGTAAGCGTGTCGCTTCGCTTGAGCTCAAGCTCGCAGAAAAGGGCTATAAGAGATAGAGCAACCTTTAAAAGAAACTCAAGCTTTCATTCTAAATAAAATGGTGAATCAAAATGTCCTCTACACAAACAACTGCTGGGAGCTCGGGTCACGGGGCACAAGGCTCATGGCGCGCGGCACAGGGCAAAATCCGCCAGCCAATCGTCACAGTAGCAGGGCATGTAGACCACGGAAAGACTTCTCTTTTAGATAGGATTAGGGGCACAAGCGTTGCAAAGAAAGAAGCAGGTTCTATAACACAACGCATCTCTTGCACCATACTTCCGGCAGAGCAGATTGAGAAACTTGCTTCTTCCCTCCTAAAAAAATTCAATATCCAGCTCGGAATTCCCGGATTCTTGCTTATCGACACTCCCGGCCACGCAGCTTTCACAAATCTGAGGCGAAGAGGAGGGAGCTTGGCGGATCTCGTTATCTTGGTCATTGATATCCGCGACGGCATCATGGAACAGACAGTAGAATGCATTGATATTCTGAAACAGGAAAAGACTCCCTTCGTTGTAGCACTCAATAAGATAGATGCGCTCTCTGGATGGCAGCAGCGCGCTCCTTCCTTAAGCGAAAACATCAAGGCACAGCCCGAGTATGTGCGAAAGCAATTTGATGAGAAACTCTATGCTATCGTCGGCCGTCTCGGCGAGATGGGTTTTGACTCTGACCTTTTTGAGCGCGTTGGTGATTTCACAAGGCAAGTGCCACTTGTTCCAATCTCAGCAAAGACAGGTGAAGGAGTGCCGGAATTGCTTGTGATGCTTGCTGGGCTTTCGCAGAAATTCCTCGGAAAGGATTTACTCCTGAAAGAGCGCAGAGCGCGGGGAACAGTGCTCGAAGTTGTGAAAGATAAGGGAATGACTTTTCTTGAAACTGTAATCTACGAGGGGATAATCGCGCAGAACTCAACAGTCGTTGTCGGAAGCTTTGATGAGCCCATCGTCTCAAAGGTGCGCACACTGTTCGAGGCACAGCCGTTCGGTAAGAGTTTCAAGCCCGTAAAAGAAGCAAGTGCTGCAACATTCCTACGCATGCAAATCCCCTCAGATCAAGAAATTCTCCCCGGAATGCCAGTCATAGGAACAGATAGCGAGAAAGAAGTTGAGGAAGCGAAAAAAGAATTGAAGAAAGAAGTTGAGGAAGCGATTAAGCTCGATAAAGAAGGTCTTGTTCTGAAAGCAGATTCTCTCGGAAGCCTTGAAGCCCTTTTATTCCAGCTCAAGAAAGAAGGACACCATGTCAGCAGGGCAGGAGTCGGGAACATCTCCAAAGCAGATCTTGCACATGCAACATCAATGCAACCGATCGATCAGGTAATCCTCGGATTCAATGTTGCGTTGGAAGAGAAAGAGATGCAGTATCAGGAAAAAGTAAAGGTTCTGCTTTCACCCATAATCTACAAGCTCATGGAAGAGCTCGGCGCATGGAAAGAAGAGAAGGAAAAAGAACTCTTGAAAGATAGGCTTGATGTGCCAATGCCATGCAAGCTCAGGATTCTTCCATATGTATTCCGGCAGCGAAAACCAGCTGTCTTCGGCGTGCGCATAGAAGCAGGAAAGCTCAAGCCAGGAATGGAGCTTATGAGTCAAGATGGTGAAAAAGTTGACGAAGTCAAGGGAATACAGCATGAGAGCAAGAACATAAACATCGCAGAGCGCGGAAAAGAGGTAGCTATCTCCATGCCAAAGGTCACATTCGGCCGTCAGGTGAAGGAAGGAGATATCTTATTCTCAGTCCTGCATGAAAAGGAGTACAAGAAGCTCGAGGAGAACAAAAAGTATCTCAGCGGAGATGAGATTTCTGTATTAAAAGAAATTCTGGAGATAATGCGCAAGCAGAACAAGTTTTGGGGGATATGATTTTATAATGGAAAAGAGAAAATTACCAAAAATAATCAAAAAAGTAGGTTTTGACTTTCATTGGGAAGTGAAGAAAGTCTGGGCTCTGAAATATCCTGTAGAAAAGATAGATATGAAAAAGTTAAAGTGGCACTTTGACATTCCATTCCACTGGCATGGAAGGAAGATTTACAACTTGAAGTCTATAGATGTGATAAATAATCCTAAAAAGTACAAGAAAGAATACAACAGAACTCTGAAATCTGACATGCGCTTTCCCATAGATATCATGAGGAATAAGGGAAGATGGCTGATTCTTGATGGGCTTCACAGACTGATGAAGGCAGAAATATTGGGCATGAAAAAAGTCAGAGTTAGAAAGATACCGCGTTCTGAGATACCTAATATTTCAAAAAGACTTAAAAAGCCCTGATTTTAGATACTAAGCGTATACAAGTTAGGATAAGGAAATGAAAGCAGATATCGGTGAGAAAGGAAAAACATTCCATCTTGAAGTGGAAGCAGAGAAGGCGAAAGCACTCAATGGAAAGAAGCTCGGCGAGGAGCTGGATGGCTCTGCCATAGACGCGAAACTTGCAGGCTTTACACTCAAAATCACAGGCCTTTCAAATTCAGCAGGATTCCCTGCACGAAGTGATGTGGAAGGCCTTGGCTTGCGCCGAGTTCTCTTGAAGGGAGGAGTGGGCATGAGCGGAAAGAGAGCAAAGAACAGCAAGAAGATAAGAGGCTTGCGCCTGCGAAAGACAATCCGAGGTAATACGATTGCAAAGGATATCGCACAAATCAATCTGAAGGTCGTGAAAGGAAGCAAGAGCCTCGCAGAAATCCTTGGAAAACCAGAGGGCAAGAGCACGGAAGAGGCAAAAGAAGGAAAGAGCTAAGGAAAAAAGCGGGGAAAATTCTGCCTAAAGATTTTTTTCATGGGACAATTTCCTCTCGAGCATGATCTTATCATATAACTTCTCGCGCAGGATCAGATATTTACGTGGGGCAGTATAGGTCAAGCTTACCCCATTTGAACCAACATGATAATCAACACCAGAAGGAGAAGTATAAAGACCGACCAGCACATTCTCAGTTATCCTTGCCTCTGCACCAAAATAGTTTAGAGCGTATGTTTCAATTCGCTCCTTATCACCTTCCCCTGTTTTCACTCGTAATTCAACCTCTTTCCTATCCCCGATGTTATGTATGCCAGAGACTATTATCTCCAAGCTGAGGTCCTCACTAAGGATGAATACCTTATCTCCTTTCTTATGCGTCATGCAGAGGCCCATGTTTTATTTATTATATTCCTTACATTTATTTTTCATGGTTATAATGTGCCGCCCTTCCCGAGTTCTCCTGATTCGTGTTATTTTATACTCCGGAGCAGAGTAATTTATTTCTATCTGTGGGACCTCTTTTCCACTGCCCCTATAAGGCTCTTTTGTGCGTATGTCAAGTTCCACTCCTTCAATTCCTATACTTTCTAGGCTTATCAGACTATCCAAACCAACAGGTACAGACCTTACGTACTCATGAAACTCACCACTATAAACCTGCAGACACGCCTTATCTTCCCACGGTAAAATAGAAGAAACAATCAGATCTATGCTCCTCCCTTTCCCTTCAAGACGCGCCCCATCATACCTGCTATGTGTTAAGTGAAGTCCCATTGTTCTTGTTCTTCAGAGTCCATTTTAGTTCTTCCTAATCTTTATATTATACTCCTCTGACCTCCTATACAATATCCCAACATAATTCTTCCTTATTCCATTCCTTTGTCCGCTCTGCCAGCGCCTAAAGGCAGTCAAGTAAAAATCCTCAATTATCCTGGTTCCATCACCTATAGAAGTCAAGGTCAAATTCTCCTGCCCCGGAAGGCCATCTACCCTTAAATCGGCTTCTATACCCCCATCTATATGGTTTATACTTCCAATAACTATGCTGAATTCAAGACCTTTTCCCTCTACATCCACCCCTTCACCAACTCGATGGTATAGATAAAAACTTCCAAGCTCTGCTGCTGTCATTTGCCTATATAAAACGAAAAGGTTAAATATTTGACACTCCCTGGGAAAGCAGAAAAAGGCGCTAAAAGATGGAAAACGTGAAGTGCAACCGCTGTGGTAAGGCTTATGCTATAAGAAGCATGTCCCAGGATTTGAGCGGAAAAGGCCTTGTCTGTGAGGAATGTTTTCAGATAATCAATAAGGTCAGGGCTGACGCTGACCGCCTTATAGAGAGAAAGATAATGAATGTCGAAAAGAGCACGGGAGATAAAAGAAGTGCAGAGCATGCCCGTCTACAGAGAGAGGGCAGGGAATACATGTGCAGGAACTGCAATTACAAATTCTTCACAACCCTTCAAGTAAAAAGATGCCCATACTGCTCTGATGAAAACAGATTAACCTCGATGAATGATCTTGTGAAAGAGATAGACGACATAATTCGAAGTAGATGAAGCTTTTAGAAAAAGCGCTCAAAAAGCTTTGCTTTTTGGCGTGCCGAAATGCAGAGCATTCCGAGCACTTCTGCAAAAACTAGGGTAAACAAAAGCATAATCAAAATTCTTAAAGAAAAAGGAGGAAAAAATGAAATGCGAGAGATGCAATGGAGAATTTGCGAATGCGCAGTTGAGGGTTGATGCCAAGGGCAGCAGGCTCTTGTGTGGAAATTGTTTCTCTTTCGTAAAGTCTGGCTCGTTAGTGCCACAGAAAGTGAAAGAGGACGCAAGAAAGGACTTCACAGAGACAAGGAAAAGGCTCGCCCTTTCGACCGGTGAAAGGCTTGACAAGCAGGGAATGCAGAAAGAGTACTATCAATGCAAGACCTGCAACTACAGGTTTTATCACAGCCCCGGATTTGCGGGGAAATGCCCATACTGTGCAGCGCCGGCAGTCGTGCCATATGCGCATGAAGTCAAGCTGAAAGAGATAGATGATCTATTCTAGCTCGATTTTCTAGATTTTTTGTTTTAGTTTTTGATTTTAGACTCTTAGAAGTTCCTGTCCTCAATTCTTTCCTGGATTTCTTGCCATGAATACACGCGTGTGACTTTTTCCGGAAGAGACATTGCTCTGTTCCAAGGCTGATCAATTAACAAAGCTGGAATCCCTTGTTCTGCACAAGCGAGTGTAGTTTTTAGATAATCATCTATAAGAACATCGACTCCGAGCTCTTTGCATATGTCTGTTTTCCTTATGAGTGGCTCTCCATCTTGCCTATGCACTTCATTTGTGAAATGAAGTTCGGAGAATGTAGAACTAAAATGATAGTCAAGCCACCTCCAAGTCTCTCCATAAACAACTTTTGGGCGTGAGGAGATAGTTATAAGGTCATGTTCTAAATCAATATTTCTCGTTGCTTTTTGCGCACCTTTAACTGGAGCTAGTTCCTTGAACTCAGAAGACAATTGAAATTCCAAAATCTTCTGAACAGCCTCTTCCCCAGTTCCTCCCCATACTTCAGAAAAATCATATGAAAATATATCTTTTTTTGTCAAGCTAGTTCCATATTTTTCATTGTGAAAAGGGCAAAGCGCAGCTACAAATTCCGCAAGCACATCATCTATATCGACACCAATTAGCATGCCGGCGCAAGAGCTGAAAACTTTTTAAAGAATTCTATTCTTAGCAATTGATGAATAAAGCCGTTATTGAAGAAAGCAAGGATAAGGAAGATAAAGCAGATAGTAGATTCCAACAGCCAGACCTGAACATCGGAGTCGTGGGCCACATAGACCATGGTAAAACTACTCTTTTGCAGAGGATGAGTGGAGTGTGGGCAAGCAGGCATTCAGAGGAGCTCAAGAGAGGAATCACTATCAAGCTGGGATATGCAGATGCATTCATCCGCAGATGCCATGAATGCAAGAAATTGACGACGGCAGAGAAGTGCGAGTGCGGCGACGCAGGGCACACAGCACAAGGCTCAGGGCGCGGGGCGGGGAGCGCGGGGCAGGGAGAGATACAGCGATACGTAAGCTTTGTTGATGCCCCAGGACACGAGATGCTGATGGCCACAATGCTGAGCGGAGCAGCAATCATAGATGCCGCAATCCTCGTGATAACGGCAAATGAAAAATGTCCGCAGCCGCAGACAAAAGAACATCTTATCGCCCTGCAGGCAAAAGGAATCAAGCACATCATCATCGTGCAGAACAAGATTGATCTGTTATCAAGAGAAGAAATACTCAAGAATTATCAGGAAATAAGGGAATTCGTGAAAGGCACTATTGCAGAGAACGCACCAATCCTCCCGATTTCTGCACAGCAAGGGATCAACATTGATTTTCTATACGAAGAGATACTCAAGATTCCATCGCCACAAAGAGATACTATGAGCACTCCGCTATTCCTGATTGCAAGGACATTTGATATAAATAGGCCAGGTACAGAAGCAAGAGTAATCGTTGGTGGAGTTTTCGGAGGAACATTGAAGCAGGGAACTCTGAAAGTTGGTGATAAGGTAGAGATCGTTCCAGGACTTGTAGAAGAAAAGGGAGGCCGAATCATCTTCAAGCCGATGAAAACAACAATCTCAGATCTTGTAAGTGGAAAGCACCATCTTAAAGAAGCGCTTCCTGCAGGAAGCCTTGCGATATCAACCTTGCTGGATCCATTCTTTTCAAAGGGAGATGCTCTCGCGGGAAATGTCATAGGGCTTGAGGGCAAAACTCCGGCAGTAGTTTACGAGCTGAAATTAAAGATAAATCTTTTTGAGAAAGTTGTCGGAGCGAGAGAAGAAACAAAAGTTGAGCCATTGAAGATGAATGAAGCCTTGCTGCTCAGCATCAACACTTCTGTCACAGTAGGGATCATCACCATGCTGAAGGGTGGAGAAGCAAAGCTTTCCCTTAAGCTTCCAGTGGCAGCGATAAAGGGGAGCAACATAGGAATAGCAAGGAACTTACAGGGCAAATGGCGCCTTATCGGATATGGAGTTATTGAGTAGAATTTGGTAATCTATACCTATCTAAATACTTTTTAAGATAAGCTTTTTCCCCAATTATCCCACCAATCTTAAAACCACCAAGCCCACCAATTAGCGAAGATGTACATAAAATTATAGCATCAAAAACATATTCAGGGGGAACATTAATATCTGTTGCTGGTGTTGGACCTGAATAACTTGCCCATATTGCACCGTTAATTACTCCAATAGATAGTCCAATTAGTGATCCTTTTATTCTTGCAGAAATTTCTGTTTTTTTCCACTCAGCGTCTTCATGCCTCAGCAATTCTTTCTCAAGATCAAATCCGTGTTTCATTATAATGTCGGTTATGAGACATTTATATATCTTATGAAGTTATCGGGTTAAAATTCCTGAGAATCCTACCCCTTCTTTATTTTGTAGTCATCAACAACATGACCAACCACCATGCCGATGGTGTAAAGAGAGCCAGAGCCAATCAATGCACAGGTAGCTGCTGTTACAATCCCTTTAAGAGAAAGCCAATCAGAACCATTAATAAGGTAGGAGGAGCCAATCACTCCGCCGACAGCACCGAGAGATGCGCCAATGCTGCTTAGTCTTATGGCATAATCTGGAGCAGGGCTATAGATTCCATTCTTCAATTTTCCTTCCAAATCTTTTCCTGGGCTATGATTGTTTTCCATTTTTTCTCCCGAATCTAAAAGTCACACTCTCCAGTTTTTGGATCATAGCAGATAATATCTCTAAACAATTTGTTCTTCCCGAGCTTCTTGTAGGTATAATAACCAAGACTCCCCCCGATGAATGCACCAGCATAGGCACCAGCCACAGTAAGCCCAACAGCACCAATTAGATGTGGAAAGAGAACAGAGGCGTCTTTGAACGCAGAATCAAGCGTTGGATTACCGTAAGCAAAGATACCTATAAAAAAACCGATGCCGCCGCCAGCACATGTGCCTATTTTTGCGAAGAATTCATCTCCAGACAGTGCAATATTCTCTAGATGCCAGACTTCAGCCGCATCTCCTTTGAATTTCGGCTCAAGTAAATTCAACTTGTGCTGACCTTTATCTTCCATCCCCTCCACAGAACAAAAAGAAATAAAAAGTTATCTTTTCAAAACTCTCAGCAAGTTTATCACCTTTAGATGGTAGAACCCTGTAACTCATCCCAATCTGCAAAATTCCGCTTTTTTATCTGCTTTCTAGCCATTTTGTAAGAGTCCATAAATTCCTTGTTTGATAATAGTCTGATGGACTCTTTTCTAGAATTTGCTTTACCAATGTTACTAGACAAATCTCTTTTTGTATATGACATCATGATGGTCGTAATCGAGGAAGGTTATACTCTCGTTTGCTTTATCGTAGGAAAACACTAAAACAAATGATTTCATAATGTGCACGCTCTTTACATTTTTCAAGTCATGTCGAAGATTTTTATAATGTTCCGGGTCAGAATTAACTATCTCTTCGATTTTTCTGTTGATCCTATCGTGTGCAACTTTATCTTTCCTCCTTAACTTTGCTAAGATTTCTCGAAGGTCATCTTTAATTTCATACTTCATTCTTTAGAAATTTCAAGAACTCTTCTTTGCTTTCAAAAGTTCTTCCTTTCTCCTTTTGAATTTTTTCCAGTTTTTCTAGATACTCTGGCCTAACTTCATGCAAATCATCGCTTATCTCGAACAATTCACTCTCTATCCCTATAACCCTCTTCTTTACATCTGCAAGATCATTTGCGATTTGCTTAAGGATTGCTTCGCTCATAATTAGTCCTATTATTGTGAATTTATATATTTTATGATAGGGTATGGAGTTATCGAGTGAACTAGTTACCTAAAGATAAGTCACTCTATCTTCTATTTTATTCAATAGACTATCTGGATTTATAGCAACTTCTTTATCAAATGCCTTCACAGTCCAATATACTAAGGGAGCGGCAACTAAAGCAGCTAATGAAGGCAAACCATATTGTAATACTGGCATTCCTATTTTTTCTCCGAATTCATATGAAGATGATGCTATCTCTACAGATCCCCAGAACATTGTAGCTGCTACTAAACCATCATTCAAAACTCTTCTAGATTTTCCGACCATGATTGTATTTATTGTGTAAAGTTTAAATAATTATCTTGAGCTCTTACTCCTCCATGTGCCTGTATTCTCCTCGCGTGAAATGCCCCACAAGCTCGCCTTTCTTCGCCAGCCTCGGGAAAACATCTCTCTCCAGAGAGGATGCACTTCTTAGAAAATCAAAAATTCCTTGCGAGAAGATGTAGATGCCGGCATTCACTGCATAGCTCTTGCTTTCTGATTGCTTCGGCTTTTCCTGGAAGTCCACTATAAGGTCTCCATCGAGCACTGCATTTCCAAACTGAGCAGGTTCAGAACGCATCATAAGTCCCATCGTAGCAGTCTTTCCTGCATCAAGATGTTTCTTGACCAGAGCCATCAGATTCAGTCGCATGTGCAGATCAGCACTCATCGCAATGAAGTTCCCAGAGACATAATTCTTCACAAGCGCAAGAGCGTTGGCAGTTCCAGAAGATTTCTGTTCATGTACAAGCATGTGAATTCCATTCTTGTGTCTTATCTTATCCACCTCATCGAGAAATCCCGAGTATAATTTGCTTTTCTGTGTAACAATATGGATGTCCTTAATCCCATTCGTCCTTAGGAAGGAGACCTGAGAAGAGAGAAGGATTTCTCCTTTAATCTTTTTCAAGGAATAGGCTTGATGATCTCCCTTCAAAAGAAGCACAGCGCTCTTGAGGAGCTCCTCCTGCATGGCAGAGCGAAGAAGGAATTCAATGGCCTGGCTCCTGGAAGGAAAGGCCCTTGCGTCCACCTTTGCATCAACCATCCTAAGCAAAGATTCATCAATTGCTATGGCTACTTTCTCTTTTGGCATTTTATTCAGGGCTTTTTGATAGTTTCAGCTAGTTTAAAAAAATCTCCCACATTTTTTAGGATGTAGTCATTAACAGTAGCCGCATCATTAGTTCGTGAAAGATCCCTTAAATTTGAGTATCCATCAAGATAGGCCTTCATGCCAAAGTCAGAAACAAGAGAAGAAAGAGCATTGCCCAAATTCGTTTTCACAGATTTGAGATCTCTCTTCATTGCCGCATCATACATTTCAATTCTCGGATCTCGTCCGAGGGCCTTCTTGCTTTCAAATTCTAATTGGCTGTCCGCACGATTTTTTTGAATCTTGTAATAAATTAAGTCAGCCACTACCTTTTCATTTGTACTATAGGCAACATAGACACACGCCGCATATACAGCAACAAATTCTTTTAGTGTTTCAGCATCAGATTCTGATATTCTCCTTAACCTATGGAGTGGTTTCTTACTAGAAAATAAAGCCGGATTTGCAATACTATGGAGAAAAGTTCCTGCGCTGTAACCAATCGCGAAATCGTCGCTTATAAGATGCACCCGTATAGAATTTTTATTTGGATCAAAAACAGGATTTGGAGAATTCCTTTCCTCATCGAAATCAAAATTACCAAAAAATTCAAGTGTTGGTAGAGTTAATGGATTATGAACATCAAATTTTTGGGCTAAGTAAGAGACAGCTTCTCTAAATGCAGCTCTTTCATCCTCCTTTAGCTCCTCATTGCACAGGCTTTCTAATTCGCTCACCATTTTATTATTCTAGTAACCTCTTGGCTTCACAAAGGACATTAGATATATCATGTCTTGCAAGTTCAGAGATTTTTTCTCCTTTATATTTTCTAAAAAGATTAAATGCGATTAGGTAAGAATCCCTATGTACATCATCTGCCTTCGAAATCCTTTCTTGACTAATGTTAACATCTTCTGGATTCATAAAAGTGTAAACAAAAGAAGAATTATAAGCGACGATTTCTGATCCTATCCTAGAACTAGGATCCTCTGACTCAAATGCACCGGGGTTAACATTGTAGTGCAAAAAATGTCCGGCTTCATGGGAGATTGCTTCTTTATTATGAACGGTTTGTGGCAGTATAACCTCATTTGGAGGAATAAATCCTGGAGTTGTGTCTAAAAGGGTAAGGACTGGATTTTTCACTTCACTTATCTGAATGTCAAAGTAAGGTGCTAGAAATTGCAAAGACTCATTAAATCCAAGCCTAATAGGACGCTCCATAATCATCGAAAGAAAAGTATTTCCTGCCATGTCAGTATGAACTAGTAATACTATATAAAACTTATCCTATACTGCACTGCAGCAATCTTTAAAAAGGTATGAATAGTTCATACCTTATGATAATGGAACAACTCCCGTCAGAGGAGAAAAAGAGGCTGATCGCAAGAAGCATAGACGAAGGAGTTGAAGTAAAGAAATCTCTGCACTCACTCTCATCGGATATAGTGAAGTTCTCTGATATGGTGACAGATACTCTCAGAAAGGGCAACAAAATCCTGATATGCGGCAATGGGGGAAGTGCAGCAGACGCCCAGCACTTTGCAGCTGAATTCGTAGTAAAGTTCAAGCTGGAGAGGAAGCACCTTCCGGCAATCGCACTTACAACTGATTCTTCAATTCTCACAGCGATCATAAATGATTTTTCCGGAGAGGAGATATACTCAAGACAGATTGAAGCTCTGGGCAATGAAGGGGATGTACTCGTCGGAATCAGCACTAGTGGCAAGGCAAAGAATGTACGTAACGCTCTCATAAAGGCAAGAGAAAAAGGTCTCAAAACAATAGCCTTAACCAGTACAAGTCCTCTTGGAGGGGAATTCGCGGGCCTCGCAGACCTCGGCGTTGCAGTCCCCTCTCATACTACCGCAAGAATCCAAGAATGCCATATCGCCATGTTACACATCGTGATGGAACTGGTGGATAAGGAGCTGTTTAATCTTTAAGATGAAAGATAAGTCAGACCAGGATGGAATGGCACTGGCAAGACCTTAGGCAAATCCACAGGGCCAAAGAAATACCAGACTCAAACTTAACACAAAAGCACAATAAAAATGCAAAACAAAAGAATACTCGTCACAGGAGCAGCCGGATTCATAGGGAGCAATATCTGCTTCGCACTCCAGGAGAAAGGATATGATGTCCTGGGCCTTGACAATTTTTCAGTCGGTGAGAAAGGAAATCTGAAAGGGTTTGATGGAAAGATTATTGATGCAGATATAAGAAACTTTGACTGGGCAAGTGAAAAGGTGAACGCAATAATTCATGAGGCAGCGATAACAGACACGACTGTCAAGGACCGAGAAATGATGCTCGAAGTGAACACAGAAGCATTCAAGCGCCTTGTAGAGCACTGCCTTCAGCACAACATTCATCTGGTGTATGCATCATCAGCAGCAGTATACGGTAGAGGAAAAGTTCCGATGAAGGAAGAACAAGAGAAAGATATTCTAAGCCATTATGCAGAATCAAAGTACGAGATGGATAAATTTTCGCAGGGAAAATTTGCAGAATTCGAGAACAAGAAGCTAAAGCTTGTAGGTCTGCGCTACTTCAACGTCTATGGTCCGAGAGAGGCGAGCAAGATGAAGACAGGAATGGCGAGCATGGCATGGCAGCTTTATCGTCAGATGAAACAAGGCCAGCGCCCCCGCGTTTTCAAGCATGGAGAGCAGACAAGGGATCAAGTCTATGTGAAAGATGTCGTGCAAGCTACTCTGAAAGCGCTGGAAGCAAAGGAAAACGGAGTGTACAATGTCGGAAGCGGCAAAGAAACTTCATTCAATAGAATCATAGAAGAGTTGAACAAACAGCTCGGCACAAGGCTAGAGCCAGAATACATAGAGAATCCATATGCACATTATCAGCCAGCAACCCTTGCAGATATCTCCAATACACAAAAATTTCTGGGCTATGAGCCAGGATATGACATCGCAAAAGGCATCGCAGATTATGTTCAGTTCTTGAGGAGGAATAATCTGTGAGGGATAAGTCAAATGGAAATGATATGGCATAGGCAAGGATGGAAAGGTCACCACCAGTCAAATTTTCATAAAAGTGACTTAACAAAACATAACACAACACAATGAATGAAAATTTTACTGCATTGATCGAGAATTTCAAGCACAAAGTGATTCTTGTAATCGGAGATGTCGGGCTGGATAAATACATTCATGGCTCTGTCGAACGCGTAAGTCCAGAAGCGCCCGTGCCTGTCCTGCACGTAAAGAGTGAAAAGATAATGCCAGGACTTGGGGGGAATACTGCGGCAAATATTGCTTCCTTCGGAGCCCTTGTATATCTAATCGGTGTCTCTGGGAATGATCCTGCAGCCGAAAGTCTGAGAAGAGAACTTGAAGCAATCGGCATAAAATCACATCTGATACAAGATACAAGCAGGAAGACCATCCACAAGACAAGGATTGTCGGAGGAAAACAGCAGATAGCACGCGTTGATTATGAAAGTGCAGAGGAGATAGGAAGAGAGATTGAGCAAAAAATCCTGAATGAAGCCCGTTTCCTGATAAGGGGAGTTGATGCTGTAGTTATCTCTGATTATGGAAAGGGCGTAATTACAAAAGACTTGGCCTCGAGTGTTATTGCTCTTTGCAAGGAAAATGGAAAGAAGGTAATCATAGATCCAAAGCCACAGCATCGGGAATTCTACAAAGGCGCTTTCCTGATCACACCAAATGATAAGGAAAGTTTTGAGATGCTCCAGGTAAAGGATGTCAGCGAGAGGGGCCTCAAACTTTCAAGGGAGTTGGAAACTAATGTGCTCATCACACTCGGAGAAAAGGGAATGGTGCTCTTTGAGCAGGGCAAAGAAAAGATTGAACTGCCGACGCTGGCCAAAGAGGTCTTTGATGTGAGTGGTGCAGGAGACACAGTTGTTGCTGCTCTTGCACTTGCACTCGGTTCAGGTGCTTCATTACCGGAAGCATGCATCATCGCAAATCATGCGGCAGGAATAGTTGTCGGAAAGATAGGCACAGCACAGGTCACAGAACGAGAGTTGGTGGATGAAATAAATAAAAAGAAGAGAAAAATCCTCCAGCGCGGCGAGATCGAAGGAATTGTTGCGCAGCTGAAGCAAAAAGGAAAGAAGGTTGGCTTCACTTCTGGCAGTTTTGACCTTGTTCATGCAGGCCATGTAGATTACCTAGAAAAAGCGAAGGAGTTTTGCGATATCCTAATTGTAGGAGTAAATTCAGACGCAAGCATAAAGCAGTACAAATCTCCCGACAGACCAATCGTCCCGGAAAAATGGAGAGCCAGGCTTATTGCCTCGCTCCAATCAGTGGATTACGTCTTTGTTTTCGATGAAACAAACAATAGCACTAACATAACTCTCTTAGAGCCAGACTTCTACATAAAGGCAGGAGACTGGGAAGGCAAGATGACCTCTGCACCGCTTGTTGAGAAATATGGCGGCAGAGTGGTGAACATTCCAATAACCGAAGAGATCAAGACAACACACATCATCAACAAGATAAAAGAGATCATGAAGAAAGAAGAGCTTCAAGGTGCAGAGATGGAGCAAGATATGCCCAGAGAAAAGCAGAGGGCGATCTTCCTCGATAGAGATGGGGTCATAAATGAGGATTTTGGATATGTCAGCGAACCAGAGAAATTCAAACTTCTTCCTGGAGTTCTTGAAGGTGTAAAGCAAATGCAGGATGCCGGCTATAAGATTGCTGTCGTAACAAATCAGACCGGAATTGGAATGGGCTATTACACCAAGGAAGATTTTTATAAAGTGAATCTGGAAATGTTCAAACACTTCTCCACAGCAGGAATCAAGATAGATAAGATATACTTCTGCCCCCACAGCCTGAGCGAAAAATGCGAATGCAGGAAGCCGAAAGCAGGCCTTCTCAAGAGAGCAGAGAAAGAGCTGAACCTAGACCTGAAAAAGAGCTGGATGATTGGAGATAAGGCTACTGATGTTCAGGCAGGCAAGACAGCAGGCTGCAGAACCATTCTTGTCGCAACAGGACATGGATTAAAGGAGAGAAGTGATGGTGGAGAGGATTTCTTTGTCGCAGATCTGATAGAGGCATCTAAGATAATTCAGAAAGGATCCAGTCTGCTTCCAAAATCAGTCTATCCTTAGAGTATTTTGCAAAATGCTCCGGGTGCATATCTATAACCCCTTGATTTATCTCCTCTGTCCTCTGCCTGAATTGCTCATCACCTAGCCTTTTAGCAGTCATGAGTGTGAATGGGATGTACTTATAGTTTCCAGATTCTTCAACTACCTCTTCCTTACTTTCATTATAAAATGATAAACCTCTCCCCAATAAATAGTCCTCAACACTTGTGATCTTGCCTGTATCCAGGTAATTCAGAAAATCCTTATAGAAACTTGAGAAAGACATCACATACAATCGATCAGCATCCCTATGGTAAAGCTGATTATCGGTTTCATATGGCTCGCCGATATAGCAATTATCATGTGTCCTTATGATTTCTACTATTTCTTCTACCCTCTCCACTCCATCTACTTCAGCTGGCATGGATGCAGTTCCCTTAAGGATATCTGCCGCCATCACAGCGCCAGCTTCCATGTGTGCAATCCTTTTGTCCCTGCTATTCCAATCTGCTCCATACTTTGAGATCTTCAAAGCAGAATAACCGATATCGTGCAGAATTGCCGCTGGCATCAAAACATTTCTATCGAGGCCTTCCCAAAAGCACAGGGAAAGCATCGATGCAGTTACAATAAAATTATGATGGGGCCTGTACCAATTTCCTTCTGCGAAGGTTACTCCTTCAACAGCCTCGTAAAGCAATTTCTCATTGTCATTCAGCCTAGATTTTAATCTTTCTGAGAACGCAGGAGTGAGAAAATCAGTTACAGCTATCAGGCTTTCAAGCATTTCATGTCTTTGTTCTGAATCCTGAATATCCATCTTATTCACGCCCCAGCAAATTATCGATGACCATACCCGGAGTCACTTGCTTCATGCACGCATATTCGTCCTTGCTTCCCTCTAAGAAAGTGCACCTGCTGCAGTCATGGAATGGGATTCCAAGCTTGCTCTCAAGCTCCCTTACTTTTCCGCCAGAGAAATATCCATGATTCCCGCATGGCTGGCACTTTTCAGTCAGTTCTGATTTTTCAAACAAGTCTATAAATCCCCGATATGAAACGACAGCCGGATTAGAGCTTCCAAGGATTGCGATAACAGATTGATGGGGAATATAGTGTTGGAGCGCTCCTGCAGCATGGAGTGTAAATGTATCAAGTGTTATGCCTCTATCTGCCGCAGCAATCACAGCTAAAGTTTCCCTTAATCCATATCTCCCTTCCACAACTTTCTCATCCACAGGCTCTTGTTCGGGTGCAAGAAGCTCAAGAAAAGTGAAATCATTTCCTGCTGCAAATATAACTTCCTTCCAATATTCCTGAGGCCAATCCTTATTTGGAGAAGAAGTCTTTGTGGAGATCCAGACAACATTCTTTCCATACATTTGTTTCAGCCCTCTCAGCTCCTCATCACTTTTGCGAAGCTCCTCGTCATGCAGAATTATCTCTGGCTTGAAATAGTGATCTAACTTTAGATCAAGTCCGCGCTCCTGCAGCTTTGATTCTGCCTCATCAATCATGCACCATGGAAGAGGTATGAACGGCGGAGTTGTATGTGGCTGCTTGTCTAGGTATTTATCAAGAGAGACATATCCATCACGAGGAAGCTCTGAAATAGGATGTAGCACATCAATCAGGCTGCACATCTCAAGAAGAGATGGATTCTTAGCATACGCATGGATGTCCCATGGTGGGGAGTCTTGATGGATCACATTGCTCAATGCGGCCATGACAGCAGTGGAGATTACAGTGTCCCCAAGTGCATCTGGCACCTTTACATGGATTTCCTTAGGTCTATTGTTTGACATTTTAATTTGCATAAAAACAGCAGATTTTATTCTCCTAGTTTAGATTTAAGATATTCTAATAACTTTTCGTCTCCAGCCCATTTGGAGTGGCAGTACACATCATACGGCTTCAGTTCTTCACCAAGGCCTTTAATGTCAGAACTCCTTATCACTAGAACCAAGTTAGGGCAAAGCTCCCTAGCCTTTTTAGCGACCCTATCACCATAATACCCCCTAGCCTCATGCTGGCTCATCCCTTTAGGGGGCATATACCAATCAAAGATTGCGGCATCTAAACCACCTTTCTCAATCCGTTCTAGAGCGCTCTTGCCATCGGAAACATATTCCACCCCATCATACCCATATTCCCTGTGTAAGTCGCTAATTAGATCCTCAACATCTCGTTTCATATCATCAGCAACCAATATCTTCTTTGCCATCTTAACTATCTAGAACCTCTTAGCTTCTTGCGTGACGCGGGGAAGGAATTTAAATCTTTTGATTTTTAGCAAGGCGGGGCAATAAAGCAGATAATTTATCAATTTTATCTCCATCGATAAATCATGGCTAAAGATCTCTCTGTCCTGATAATCGGAAGTGGCGCGAGAGAGCATGCGCTTTCCAAGGCATATGAAAAAAGCCAGCAAGTGGAAAGGATTATTGTTGCTCCGGGTAATGATTTTATCTCCTTTGGAAGGCAAAAAGAAGTCATACTAGAAAAAGAGTGCTCATTGAAGGATCCAGAATCATTTCTAAGGATAGCCACACAATATAGGCCAGATCTGATAGATGTCGCCCAAGATGATGCTCTCGCGTGCGGGACAGTAGACCTTCTTCAGGAACAAGGATTTAGTGTATTCGGCCCTGCAAAAAGTGCTGCAAGAATAGAATGGGATAAGAGATGGTCTCGAGAATTTATGCAAAGGCATTCCATTCCCTGCCCAAATTTTAAGTATTTTGATTCTGAGACGGAGGGGATGAGATATGTGATGGGGCTGTATGAGAAAGAGCCAACAAAATTACTCTACACAAAAGCGGCTGGATTATGTTCTGGGAAGGGAGCGCTTAGATCAAAGAATATTGGCGAGGCAGTCATGAACATAAAGAGGATGAAGGGCCTTCCAAATGGAGCCGGAGAAGTATTTCTTGTAGAGGAAGGACTGAAAGGAGAGGAGTTTTCTTATTACGCGATAAGTGATGGCAAAACACATCGGAGCTTCAAATCTGCACAAGACAACAAAACAGCCCTCAACTTTGATGAAGGTGAGCAGACCGGTGGGATGGGTGCAATCTCTCCAGCAAGAGTAACTGAGAGCATCACGCGGGAAATCGAAGAGACACAGATCTCCAGAGCAATTGAGGGGATGGCTTCTGAAGGGGGCCAGTATATGGGTATCCTATATCTCGGAGGAATTGTTGTAGGTGGAAAGCCAGTAAACATAGAGTACAATGCAAGATGGGGAGATCCAGAATGCCAGGTTGTCCTGCCATCTGTTGAAACAGATTATGTTGACATTGTGACGGCATGTCTTGAGGGAAAACTAGACAAGATTAAGATAAGGCAAGATGATAAAACCAGAGTTTGCGTTGTCGGAGCATCCAGGGGATATCCCGGTAATTATTCCTCCGCGAAGGGAAAAATGGTTCATGGTCTTGAGGAAGCAATGGAATCTGAAGGGGTTATAGTGCTCGGTGCAGGAATTGAGGTGCGGGAAGGGAAATTTTATGCAAATGGTGGAAGGATGTTCAGCATTATCGGAGAAGGAAAGAATATTCTAGAAGCAAAGCGGAAGGCATATTCTGCCATTTCCCACATAAGTGTTGAGGGGAATAATCTGCATTATCGCACAGATATCGGCTGGAGAGATGTTGAGAGATTTCTGGAGTTTATTCTAGTCGAATAATCTTATCAATTAGATCTAACTGAAAATTCCCTTCATTAGTTATTAATAGGGTTTCATAACCCTTAACAATATCCGGAAAATTGTCTTTTAATCTTGCCAGTATCAAACATAGATTCCTGAATGAGTCGATTTCTATTTCTAGTTCCATCTGCCAAGGACCTACGCAGGATATTACAGCCGTTATATTTTTCTGTTCTCTGCACCAGTGAATTACCGATGGAATTATTCCACCTCTTGGATTGTGCAAGTATAGAAGAACCTTATAGTTCTCGTATCCCACTTTTCTAGTGTCGACCGACGGTCTGAAAAAGACTATGACTCTGGATTTTTTTAATTCATTAATTGTCTTTTTGATGGTCTTGACATTCTTTTTTGTCTTATGCACCAATTCAGCGTAACTAATTCTGGAATTCATCGAGAGTAAGCGCAGTATCTCTAGGGCATCTTTAGAGATATTCCTTATCAATGGCTTTTCCTGAAAGGAGCCCTCTATGAGTTTAGATGGACGGTCAAGAAGAAATCCCCTCCTGTGATACTCAAAGCTGACATTAATTAAGATAGACGAATCCGTGATTATTTTACCATATTTTTCTTGGAGAAGATTAAAGAAGCTGTTAAACTCGTGGGGTGTTTTTGCTAGAACACATATAACTGCGTCATAAATCCCAGCGCATTCTGCATACCACCAAATTCGAGGATGCTTCCCTATATAAGAGAAAAATTGTCTTCGTTCATCCGGAGATGTCGGACGCAATGATACCCAAAGCTTCCATACTGTCAACCCAAATTTTGATGGATCAAGTAAACAATAATATCCTCTGATGACCCCTCTATTTTCCAACTGCTTTAACCGATATTCTGCAACCGTCCTTGATGTCCTGGCTTTTCTTGCCAGCTCACTTATGGGGATGCGAGCATCAGATTCAATAGAACAGAGTATCTTCCTATCAATTTTGTCCAACCGATGATTATTATTAGTTTCTTCCATTTTCATATCTAAAATATACCTATTATTAGTAAAAAATACTGAATACTTATTTAAATATGTTCCTATTTCTTTTGCTAGGTTGAGATAAGCAAAATGTTAGAGAAAATAGCACATTCCTTTGAAGCCGGAAGACGTGGCAAGCCAGATGAATTAGATTCCGGGATAGCGAATTTGATAGGTGCGCATTTACTGGATATAGATCAAAATGCGCGTTTTGATTTGCGTGTTTCCGGTACGTATCGAGATGGTCGACCCATGATAAGAGTTTCAGGCGAAGTATCAGACTTTTTACTGGGGACACCCAATATCGGGAATGATATATCTGGAATTGTTTTAGACAGGTATAATCAGGTCCATAGGACTGATCTAAAACCAGAGGATATACTGGTTGAGCTTAATCTAAAACCGCAAGACCATAATTTAGCTTCAAATGGGAAGGCAGGAGATTCTGGAAACCCAATAGCAGTAGCATATAAAGATAACATGAGTTATTTACCATGGGAGAGATTTGTTGCTGTTAAGATACGAGATATCTTAGATGGAATTTACCATAATGGGGGTGCTGTTCCACCTAATCTGGCAAAGTATCCAAGTATTTCTGAATTAAAGGGGTTAAGAGCTGATGGAAAGGTGAGTGTTGGGGCATTGTATTCTGGCTCTCAGTTAGATTCATTGACCCAGATAACGCTTGCCATCGAACATGAAAAATCGCTATCTATCGATGAATTGAGGAAAAAGGTGAGTAAAGTCGTAGTCGCGTATCTTAATAGACTAGAAATGATAACAATGAGGCCCTTAGGAAATCCTGAGATCAATATCAATGGAGCTGGTGCATGGAACAAAGGAGGCTGGGAAGTAGATGAGGGAAGCAGAGAGGCAAAACCATATAGGGATGGATTTGCATCTTATGGTGTCCAAGAAGATTCATTCAGTGGAGAGGATCCAACGAAACCATCCGGTACTGGCACTTTTCTTGCAAGATACATAGCTGTACAGCTTGTTGGTAATAACCTTGCGGATTTCGCAAGGGTGGCATTATCGTACACTATTGGAAAAGAAGAGGTAGGATTAAATATTGTAACTAATGGCACAAGCTCGCTGTCACAAACTGATCTCGAAAAAGTGATAAGATTTCAGATACCTCTCGGGATAAGAGATACCATCCAGAAGTTTGATCTAAGGAATCCAAAGCTATACAGGAAGATTGTTGAGGACTCGGATTATTTTCACGGCGGTGGATTGCCGTGGAATTCTGTAAGGGAATTGGTAAGGCCATTGGATTTGGCATAATTCTCTCAACCCCACCAAGTTTTATAAAGAGTGAGATAACACTATCTATAAGCGACCTTAACCCAGCAGAGGTGAAACTATGGATGTAGATGATTTTGCATATATTGTTGAAACAGAAAAGAGCTTTGATGAAGCAGTTGTTTCAGTTTTGAAAGCGGTTGAGCAGAAGGGCTGGTCTTTGTTCCAGATTTACGATGTAAAGGAAAGGCTGGCTGCGAAAGGGTTCGCGCAAAAGCCATTGAAAATAATTGAGATATGCTCAGGCAAATATGCAGATCAATTCCTGAATAAGAATAGGTTGATCTCCCTTTGCATGCCCTGCAAAATCAATGTACTGGAAGAGGTGGCAAAAGTAAAAATTATCGGGATGAAACCGACTATGATCTCTCAGTTTTTCCCAGAAGTAGACCAGGCAGAGGCTGAAGGGGCAGAAAGAGATATTATTGAGATGATAGATAATGCGAGGTAGATATTTCTAAGATATTCACTCCTCCCAGTATGTCCTGACACCTTAAATCATCTATCTTTAGAAATAACTAACTCTTTAAAGCCCGTATTTTCGTCAAATACACGCGAAAACCTAGTATCTTCAAGTTCGCCAATTACTATCTCGGCCGTAGTACTGGGCAACCTTCTTTGAGGTGACCACCGATAACATTCCCCTCTTCATCTGAAAGAGAAATGTGAATATGAACATCATCTTGAGATAGGGTTCCAACAAGTGAGACGATTTCAAACTTTTTTGGGAAAGCCCTTACGATATTTTCATCCGCCATCCTAAGTGTTGCTCGCTTTACAGAACCAACACAAGATAAGATAAAACCAGCAGCGATATTATTCTCTTTGGTGAATCTTATTAGTTCCTCTTTCAAATCTTGATCGGGATGTAATCTTAAAGCAAATGTTTTCATAATAGGTCTTAAACAGGATAAGCTTTAATAATTTACTATGGGAGAAACTACCTCATTACTCCCCTCACTCTTCCCGAATCCTCGCCATCCCTATGACCTTGTCGTTCTCCTGGAGCTTGATGATGCGCACTCCCTGAGTGCTTCTTCCTGCCGACCTTATATTTTTCACGTTCGTGCGGATGACCATTCCTTTCTGCGTCGTTACTATGATGCTGTCTTCATCTGTGACCTTGATGATGTTTGCGACAGGGCCTGTCTTGTCTGTGACTTTAAGATTTGTAACTCCTTTTCCTGCTCTTGCGGTCTTCCTGTATCTATCAACTTCTGTCCTCTTGCCGAAACCCTTCTCTGTTATAGTGAGCATGGAAACCTTATCAAGCTCTTCCTTCACAGCAGGAAGGATCTCAGCACCGACAACACGGTCATCTTTGTCAAGGCGGATTCCGATGACACCATAAGCAGCCCTCCCCACGCTTCTCAAATCCGATGAAAGGAACCTGATGGCAGTGCCTTCCTTAGTTCCAAGGAAAATCTCTTCTTTCTCTTTCAGGAACTTTGCATCGATAAGCTCGTCACTTCCATCTTCCGGAAGATTGATGGCAATGATTCCACTGCTTCTGATTTTCTCAAAGTTCGCGACATCCATCATCTTGATCATTCCTTTCTTTGTGCACAATGCAAGCGAGCCTTCAAAGCTCTTTATAGCAAGAGTTGTTGCAACATCCTCATTCTGAAGGCCAAGCATGTTCACAAGAGCCTTCCCTTTTGCATATCTTGTAGCTTCAGGAACTTGGTAAGCCTGCAATGAATACGCTTTTCCTTTGTTCGTGAAGAAAAGAAGATAATCATGTGTGGAACACACGAATGTATCTTGAAGAGCATCTCCCGAAGTAAGTTCAGTCCCTGTAATGCCCCTGCCTCCGCGTTGCTGTTCCCTGTAGATGCTTAGCGGAAGCCTCTTTATGTAACCCTTTGCTGTAAGAGTCACGGCAATCGTCTCTTTCGTGATGAGCTCTTTCTCCGAAAAGGTCTTTAACTTTTCAATGAGCTTTGTCTTTCTGTCATCACCATATTTGCGCTTGACTTCCTGAAGCTCTTTCTTTACGACTTCAAGGATTTCGTGCTCACTGCCAAGGATTCTCCTAAGTTCCTTGATAATTTCCTCAAGATGTTTCTCCTCTTCCCTAAGCTTATTATGCTCCAGCGAGGTAAGGCGAGCGAGGCGCATGTCTAGGATCGCTTCGGCCTGCTTCTGCGAGAGCTTGAACCTGTTCTGCAGGCCTGCAGAAGCTTCTGCAACAGCCTTGCTCTTACGAATAAGATCAATGATGCTATCTATCTTCGAGAGCGCCAGCAGAAGGCCCTCGACAATGTGCTTCCTATCTTCTGCCTTCCTCAAATCAAATTTGCATCTTTTTTCAACAACAATCCTGCGATGCTTGACAAATTGTTCGATGATATCCTTTAATGTAAGAACCTTTGGCACTCCATTCACGATCGCAAGAAGCATGCCATTGAATCTTGTCTGCAGCTGCGTGAGATTGTAAAGCTTATTGAGGGCGATGTTAGAATCAGAGCCCCTTCGCAGCTCGATGACAATCCTAATTTTTCCTTTCGCAGATTCATCCCTTATGTTCGTCACATCCTGGAGCTTCTTATCACGCACAAGTTTAGCGATATCCTCTATGAGTGTGGATTTATTGACTTGGTAAGGAATCTCGGTCACAATGATGGCTTCCTTTCCGCCCTTGATATCTTCAACAGATGCCCTCGCCCTTACGGTGAAAGAACCTCTTCCTGTAGTGTAGAGCTCATCAAGTCCATCCTTGTAGATTATTCCAGATGTAGGGAAATCAGGACCTTGGATCATCTCGATAAGCTTCTTTATATCGATCTGGGGATCCTTGATGTAAGCAGTTGTCGCATCTATTGAATCAGAAAGATTGTGAGGGGGGATATTTGTCGCCATCCCGACCGCGATCCCGCTCGCACCATTGATCAGTAAGTTGGGAATCTTAGCTGGGAGAACTTTTGGCTCATCTTGGGAGTTGTCAAAATTTGGCTGGAAGGCCACAGTTTCCTTCTCGATATCAGCGAGCATCTCAGCAGCAATTAATGCAAGTTTTGCCTCTGTATATCTCTGTGCTGCAGGAGGATCCCCATCAACGCTTCCGAAATTTCCTTGTCCTTCTATGAGTGTGTAACGAAGAGAGAAATCTTGAGTCATGCGGGCAAGTGCATCATATATGGCCATGTCACCATGAGGATGGAACTTACCCATAGTCTCTCCGACAATCCTCGCGCTTTTTTTCGTTGGCTTGTCATTTGTCAAGCCCATGAGGTGCATCGCATATAGAATTCTTCGCTGTACTGGCTTCAAGCCATCTGCAGCATCTGGCAGCGCTCTGCTGACTATGACCGACATAGCGTAATCTATGTACGCTTTCTTCATCTCATTTTCAATCAGGCTGTCTTGTATATTATCTTTAGTCATTTTTACAATAAAGATTTGCGCGAATTCCACATATTATAATCTGCCAAGTCCCGCGCATAAATCCATTTGGCTTTAGATGGATAAGCAAAAAGCTTCCCCTCTCTTGCAAGCTGGGGGAAGATGTCTTTCTCGAACATCACGAACTGCTTTTTTGGAACATAGCGCATAATATCAGGCTCCATGATGTAATTTCCTACACTCACTGAATTTGAAGCAGCCTTGCCTTTTTCCACAAATTCGAGGATGCGCTCCCCGGATGAATCGAGCTTCACAGTTCCGAACGATGAAGGATCCTGAACTTGAGTAAGTGCAAGAGTTGCAATCCCTCCCTTTGTGGTTCCCTTGCGATGCTTCTTCAGGAATTCGTGAAGGTCAAAAAAGAAAATATCATCACCATTTATCACAATAGTTGTCTCGCGAATCGGATGCAGGTTCAAGAAGCCAGCAGTACCCATAGGTCCTTGCTCCTCAACATATGAGACATTCACCCCGAATTTCTCTCCCGAACCAATTTTCTTCCTGAACTGCTCTGCCTTGTAGCATATCGTAAGGGTGATATCTTTCACTCCTTGGTTGCGCAAAGTATTGAAGATGTGCTCAAGAATCATCTTTCCATGCAATGGAAGAAGTGGTTTTGGAGTCGCAAGAGTGAGGGGCCTGAACCTTTCGCCCTTTCCTCCGACAAGTATTATCGCTTTCTTTACCATTTTTTCATTTATCTTTGCTTTATCTTAATCAGTTTTTGCATAAGTGCTCAGAGCTTTGCTCTGGCACGCCAGAATCCTTCGGATTCTGAGCGCTTTTCCTAAAAGCTTAAATATCCAACTCAGCCAGCTGGGCGTTCTCCTCGATGAATTTTCTTCTTGGCTCTACCTCTGAGCCCATCAAGATGCTAAAAATCCTGTCGGCTTCTGCCGCATCCTCTACTGTGATGCGGCGCAGAACACGTTTTTTCGGATGCATTGTTGTCTCCCAAAGCTGATCTGGATTCATCTCTCCCAATCCTTTGAATCTCTGCACTTCCACCTTGCTTCCTGCCACAACTTTTTTGAGTTCTGCATCATCATAAACATAAGTATCTTCCTTTCCCTTCCTTATCTTGTACAGGGGAGGAACTGCCGCATAGATGCGACCATCTTCAATCAGTTTCGGAATGAATCTGAAGAAGAATGTCAAAAGGAGAGTCTTGATGTGCTGTCCATCTACATCTGCATCGCACATGATGATTATCTTTCCATAGCGCAGGTTCTCAAGAGAGAAATGCTCGCCAACTCCAGTACCCATGGCACTGACGAGCACAGAGATCTCCTCATTCAAGAAGACCTTGTGGGGATTTGCTTTCTCAACGTTGAGAATTTTTCCCCTGAGAGGAAGAATCGCTTGCGTTTCCTTATCTCGAGCTTGTCTGGCACTGCCCCCCGCGCTGTCGCCTTCAACGATGAAAAGTTCACTTTCTTCCAAATCATTGCTGCTGCAATCAGTAAGCTTTCCAGGAAGATTACCAAATGATAAAGCTGATTTTCTCCTTACAAGTTCCTTCGCTTTCTTCGCAGCTTCTCGTGCCTGTAAAGCTTCGATAACTTTAGTTACAATCTTGCGTGCAATCGATGGATTCTCCTCAAAGAAAGAAGCGAGGGCACTTGAAGTTACGCTGTCTACAAAACCCTTCACTTCACTATTTCCCAATTTCGTTTTGGTCTGGCCTTCGAATTGCGGCTCTCTTAGTTTAAGATTGATTATAGCAGTAAGCCCTTCTCTCACATCATCGCCTGTAAGCTTCATCCCATTCTTGAGCATATTATTCTTTGTTCCGTAATCATTAATCACCCTAGTTAGTGCTGTCTTGAACCCGATGACATGTGTTCCTCCTTCTACAGTATTAATGGTATTGACAAATCCATGGATACTCTCATTGTAACTCTCATTATATTGGATAACACACTCGACAGCAGTATCTTCCTCCGACTTATGAAAGTAGATCGGCTTGTGCAATACTTTTCTTCCTTCATTTAGAAATTGGATGAATGCCAGAAGGCCTCCCTTGAACAGGAATTCTTCTTTTTTCTTGGTCTTCTCTTCCTTAAGGACTATTGTTACACCAGAATTCAGGAATGCCAGCTCGCGAAATCTCGTGACAAGTGTGGCGAAATCATACTTGATCGAAGAGAATATCTGTGGATCAGGCCAGAATCTTACCATCGTGCCAGTCTCTCCTTTTGCCTCGCCGACAACCTTCACATCAGCCTGCGCCTCTCCTCTCTTGTAGGTCTGCTCATAAATCTTCCCCTGCCTGCGTACTTGCACGATGAGCTTCTCGCTTAAGGCATTCACAACTGAAACACCGACCCCATGAAGACCTCCAGAAATGATATAGGCCTTCTTATCGAACTTTCCTCCAGCATGAAGCATGGTCATGACAACTTCCAACGCAGACTTCTTCACTTCCGAGTGCTTCTCTACAGGAATTCCTCTTCCATTATCTTTTACAGAAACAGAACCATCCTCATTAAGGGTGACTTCAATACGGGTGCAATGCCCGGCCAGCGCCTCATCAATGCTGTTATCGACAACCTCGTAGATCAGATGATGCAGCCCATCCTTGCCAGTGCTACCGATATACATTGCCGGCCTCTTTCTCACCCCCTCAAGCCCTTTCAGGACCTTGATGGAGTCTGCACTATATTCTTGTGGTTGTGATGGCATGTTTCCTTAGCCTCTTTTAGTTTATGCCCACTAAAATGAGCGTGATTTTCTCTTAAAATTGGAGGAAAAAAGCGGTCGCGCTTTATAAACTTTTTCCTGCTAAAACAGCAGAATTTGGACGAATCAGGGCTTTATTTTGTTTTTGGGATCTTAAGATAAAAAGAGGGTGCGTGGAAAAAATGCTCTTTTCAGCGACCCGGAAAAAAGCACAAGATTTATAAAGGGTCGAGAGGCTATAACGCCAGCTTTTTTTAGGCAAATTTGATGTAAAGCAACCAATCCACTCCATTTTTCTAAGTTGGAGTATGAAAGAAAATGGCAAGCGAAGTTAAACTAACAATCCCTACTTATAGGAATGAACATGTTTCTGATACTGTAAGGGCCTATGATGAAAATTTCACAAAATATGGGCATAAAGTGCCAATTCTCGTTTTTGATGATTCACCACAAGAGACCGGACTGGATGTGGGGGGAGTCAGAAACAGGGTTCTTTATGTCGGACCGAATGAAAAAGCGGGATTTTTGGATGAACTTATTGCAAGGATTGGAAATGGAGAATTGGTCAGAAAAATTTTTCGCCCGAGCTATGGTGGAAACAGGAACTTCACACTCGCCTACACTCTTGGTGAGCATTTCATCAGCGCAGATGATGACATGAGACCGTACGGAATAATAGCACGAGATAGAACCCCATTAAATGAAAGGGAGATTTCAAGAGGGAGATATATAGATAGAAAAGATTTGCCATCGATGGAAAGGGTAGAATTCGATTTGTATGGGGCGTTTTCAGACGTATTGGGAAAAAAAGCGGGAAGCATTAATTACGATAAAGGTGCTTTGCTTGTGGATAATCTAATGGATTTGATGACTAATATGACCAATGGAAAATTGAAAGTTGGCACCAGAAATGTTTTAACCCTTAAAAAAGGAAATGTACGGCCGGATGCGACAATAAAGCATGCCCAGACATTCAGGACAGGATCAGCAGATGTTGATATAATAGATTATGTTGATGAATTTCTTGAGGATCCGACATTGATAAGCGTAAACGATATGAAAAAGGTTTATGTCATAGAAAATTTCAGGCCCGTTGTCACGAATGAGAACTGGAGGGTTGATTGTGGAGTTTCTGGATATGACAACTCTGAAGGACTGCCGCCATTCTTTCCGACCAAGCTCAGATTTGAAGATTACATATTCAGGCTTTGGCTCCAAAGAGAGGATGTTGCAAGTGCGCATGTAGGTGCTGTCCAGAACCATTCCAGGAATCCTTATGGAAGGGATTCTCTCGCAAGCGAATTGCTGTATGAAGATGTTGGAAAGATGCTGAAGCTGATGATCTATGATTCCATTACAAAAATCGATAAAGTTAATCTGGAATTCATCCTGGATGGAAATTTCAGAATCAGTGATGAAAAAGCCGGAGAGCTTCTGAAAAAAGGAGAGTGGGCTTTTGAAACTTCAAAATCTGCTGACAAGCATCGCGGATATTATGATACATTTATGCGGGAAGTTTATCGGGCTTTCCAGGAATTTAATTTCAAGCGATTCAAAGAGCATATCCAGGGAGTTGTGGATGACGAAGCAAAGCTGATTAGTCAAACTCTTGAAGTCTGGCCGCAAATCCTTTCAGAAGTTGAAGCGGTGAAGAAGAATGGCGGAATGCCAATCAAGGTGGTGAATTGAAAATGCATGAAGAAAAATTAAGGATTCTACAGATTGCACCGCCGTTCCTGCCAATTCGGGAGGATATCGTATATGGGGGTATAGAGAGAATAGTCTGGTATCTGGATAGAGCGTATAAAGAGCTTGGGCATGAATCTTCCATCGCTGCGCCGGCTGATTCTTCACCATTAGGAAAATTGGAACCAACAATTAATGCTTCAATCGGAGATTTTAATACATTCAATCGAGAAGGAACTTTCCTAAGGATAGAACATATCGCTGAAACTATAAAGCATGCAAATTCTGGATTTGATGTAGTGCACGCTCATGATGATAATCTACTGCCTTTCCTCAGCTTAATTGAATCTCCATCGTTGCTAACACTCCATTCACATTATCCAGATTTCTGGCAATCTAAAAATCATCCGAAACTTGCAGATGAAACAAAGAATCTTAATCTTGTAGCAGTCAGTCATGCTTTAAAGGAGCAGTATGAGAAAGACGGATTTAGTGTCCGATTTGTTGTGCATAATGGAATAGAAGTCGATAAATTTATTTATGCAGACAAAAAGAGAGATTATTTACTTTCACTAGGATTAATTTCGCCAACAAAGGGTGTCCATTATGCAGTTCAAACTGCTAAGAGTTTAAATAAAGACCTGATAATTGCGGGAACAATTGATGGACAATGCGGGGAATATTTTGATGAGCAGATTAAGCCGCATATCACTCATGACATCTCAGATAAAGAAGATAAGCTTGGTGGTTATTTGAGCTTGCCTAAGGGAGGGAGAAAGATAGTTTATGTTGGAGGAGTTAATGATGTCCAAAAGAAACCTCTTTTTGCCAATGCAGAGGTATTTTTGCTTCCGACTTGCCTTGAGGACTCACTTCCAACAGTGGTGATTGAATCAGCCGCTTCAGGCACTCCAGTAGTTGCATTCGGCAGAGGCGGAGTTCCTGAGATGATTGAAGACTGCAAAACAGGCTTTATTGTGGAAAAAGGTAATTTAGGGGGGATGATAAATGCAGCGAGAGAGAGCGCAAGTATAAATCCGAAAGACTGCAGAAAATTTGCGGAGGACAACTTCGGATATAAACGGATGGCACAGGACTACCTTAACATTTATAGCCAAATTATGGAAGAAGCGCACTCCAAAACATTTTAAAAATCGCTCCTGCTCTGGTATAGATGGCATCTGATGCACAGGATACAAAAAAAGACTTAAAAAAGATGGCTGAAAGCCTCTCTGAGGGTGAGGTTCTTGTTCTAAAAAGTCTTGTAGAAAAAAAGAAGGCGAGTTCAGCAGAGCTCGAGAAGGCAGCGAAGCTTTCGCAAGTCGAGGTCGTGCGCGCCCTGCAATGGCTAGACAATAAAAGGCTCATCAAGCTCAAGAGAGAGGAGAAAGAGGTCGCAATACTGGGAGAGTACGGCCAGAAATATCAGAAAGAAGGCCTTCCAGAAAGAAAGCTTCTTGCGTTTATACTAAAGAACAAGGCAGTAAATTTCTCGGACGCGCAAAAGAGATCAGGCCTGTCTGGAGAGGAATTTTCGGCAGCGCTCGGTGCGCTGAAGAAAAAGATTCTCGTCTCCATCGAGGCAGGAAAGATATTGCTCAAAGCAAAGCCAGAAGAGGCTCTGAAGAAAACGCTTGAAGAGAAATTCCTCGAATCTTTGCCCGTGGAAACCTCAAAACTTTCACCAGAAGAAAAATACGCCCTTCAGGAACTGGCAAAGAGAAAAGGGATTATCGAACTAAAAAGAAATGCAGTGTTCAGTGCAGAAGCGACAGAGCAGGCAAAAAAAGTCCTGGCCATGATGAAAGAATCTCCAAGAGGCAAGATGATTGAGAATGTAACACCCGATCTCCTTCGCGGAGAAGAATGGAAAAAAGTGAAGTTCAAGCGCTATGATGTCTCTGTACGCGTGCCCGAAATATATGGAGGAAAGAGACAGGCATATTATGTTTTCTTAGAGCAGGTTGCAAGAGAGCTCGTAAGACTTGGATTCAAGGAGATGCAGGGACCAACAATCGAGAGCGAGTTCTGGAACTTTGATGCGCTTTTCCAGCCGCAATTCCATGTCGCAAGAGATTGGACCGCGACATATTTTGCAAAAGGATTAGAAGCAGAACTTCCAGCAAAGGAAATAGTGGAGCAAGTCAAGAGACAGCACGAGAAAAGCTGGCAATATTCATGGCAACAGGAGAAAGCCAAACACGCCATCTTACGCCCGCAAGGAACATGCATGAGCGCGAGAATGCTTCCCCATGCAGAGGTTCCTGGAAAATACTTCGCCATAGCACGCTGCTACAGGCCAGATGTTGTAGATACAAAGCATCTTGCTGAATTCAATCAGGTTGAAGGCATAATCCTTGATGAGAACATAACCTTTCAGCACTTGTTGGCAACATTAAAGAAATTCGCAGAGGTTTTCACAGGAGCTAAAGAAGTTAGATTCATCCCAGATTACTATCCTTTCACAGAACCCTCAGTTCAATTGAATGTGAAACATCCAAAGCTCGGATGGATAGAGATTGGGGGAGCTGGAATCTTCCGCGAAGAAGTCACAAAGCCACTTGGAGTGAACGTGCCAGTAATCGCATGGGGCCTTGGTGTTGACAGGCTGGCCATGTTCAAGCTCGGAGTCAGCGATATCAGACAGCTATTCTCACAGGATCTAGAGTGGCTGAGGAAGCAGGGAGTGTAGAATGGAACAAAGCACAAAGCTCAGGGCTCAGGGCCGGGAACAATAATAAGATGCCAACAATAGAGATATCAAAGCGTGACTTGGAAGAGTTGTGCGGTAAGAAATTCAGTGAGCAAGAGCTTTCTCTTCTTCTCGAGTGTGTCAAGGGTGAGGTGGAAAGTGTTGATGGCGATGCCGTAAAGATAGATATGAAGGACGTGAACCGGCCAGATTTGTGGAGCACATCAGGAATTGCCAGAGAATTGAGGGGAGAGCTGGGCAGGGAGGGGGGGCTTCCAAAAATTTCTGTAAAGAATTCGAACTACGAAGTGAAAGTAGATCCAGCGCTCGAGGGAATAAGGCCCCTTACTGTCTGCGCAGTCGTGAAGAGCCTGCACCTTACAAAAGAGGGAATAGAGCAGATTATAGCATTGCAGGAAAAGCTGAGCGAAAATTATGGGAGGGGCAGGAAAGAGGCAGCTATTGGAGTATATGATGCAGATCTGATCAAATGGCCCCTGAATTACAGGGCAGCTGATCCTGACAAAACCAAATTCACGCCGCTTGAAGGAAGCAAGCCTCTGACCTTGAGACAGATTCTGCAACAGCATGAAAAAGGGAAGAAGTATGGAAAGCTCCTTGAGGAGCAGAAACAATATCCAATTTTCATCGATTCTGCTGGCGAAATTCTAAGCATGCCTCCGATCATAAACTCAGATGCCAGTGGAAAAGTTACAGAAAGGACGAGAAATGTATTCATTGAGGTTTCTGGTAACTCCTTTAGATTCATCACTCCTTGTCTGCTAGTCATCGTGGCGGAGCTTGCCGACA
>Ga0209518_1000408_pt1 | contig 56768 bp, 56 predicted proteins | sample RifGroB1_FD_183993 | JGI IMG/M metagenome (GOLD analysis project Ga0209518, IMG submission 183993) | Groundwater microbial communities from Rifle, Colorado, USA - Groundwater B1 (SPAdes) (version 2) | ecosystem: Environmental > Aquatic > Deep subsurface > Groundwater | place: Rifle, Colorado...
CCTGCATCATGCAGGTAGGCTTTTCCGGCGAGTACGTGGACAAGTGCGTAAAGGTGGAATGCACCCCGCAAGAAGCCCTCGCCCTGCTCAATCATAAAGGCATCGTTGCTTCCTGCGAAGGATCAAGGCATGCCGACTTCATGCGCGAGACCAGCGGGCGGCACGGGTTCCTTGCATGGTTCTCTAACGGTCACACGCTCACTATCGGAATAGGGACCGACGCCAAAAGCAACCCGATTGCATCCTGCCTGCTGGCAGACTGGAGGAAGTAGCCATGAGCAAGAAGATGACGAACTCAGAGTATGCAGCGTCTAAAGGCATTACGCTGGAACAGCTCAGAACCGAAAGCATGGCATTCTTGCAGTGCGAAGGCTATGACGATGCAGGTAACGAGTACGAGACCCTTGACGCATGGCTTGACCGCAAAGCCCCAAAAGAGACTATGGACCCCGTAGACGGTGGGCGGGGAGTCGGTCAGTATGGTAAGGATGACGAATGAGAATACCAGAGGGATTGCTGATGATGAGATGTTTTGCCTGCCGCGTACTCCGCACCATCAGGGCTTTCTTGTCCGTGCTCTCCGATGAGCGGGGCAAATGGCGAGTCATCTTTCCTGGCGGCCTGAAAACGTATTGGCTTCCCTATTCGAAGGCTAAACATCTTCATGTGTTCGGCGGCGGCAGGCTGATATTTAGAGGGGATGAGGAATAATGCGACTTTTCGAGGAAATCCCACGGGTCAAGTTTGAAGTTGGCGCAGTCTACGAGCAACCGGAGACTGGAGCAAAGCGAAAGCTGCTTTCGATCTACACCCGCAGGGGCAAGAAGCACGTCACCTACGAGGTCGTCACCCCGGACCCGCGCTATGGGGGCAAGGGCAACTTCGCACACCCTGGAGCGGAACGCCACGTACTGTTCCACGCCTTCCAGAACTGGTTCACTGGCAACGACAACAGGAAATACATGCAGCAAGGAGCCCAACATGGAAACCGTCAAAACCGTAATGATGATCCCCGCCGACCCGCGCAACGGGAAGCCGCTTGTCACCTCAGCCATGAAAGCAGCTTGCATTGGTGAATTCAGCGTTGAGCGGGAAGCGGCATGCCCTTCCTGCTACTTTGAGGGCGAGGTGCCAGAACAGGGATGCACCATCTGCGGCGGGACCCTTACCTATACCGAAAAGATCGACGTCCCATGGGACACCATGAAGGACATCTACAAGATGATGGCGAACGTGGCCGCGAGCGGGATCACCGCCCCGGTGCAGCCCCCCGTGTTCACTGTCGGGTTCGACCCTCCGATGAAGGGCGACCATGCAGCAGTAGCAATCAGGATTGGCGAGCAGTTGGCCGTCTTCACCGTGAAACCCCAATGAATTGCCCGGACTGCGGCACGACAACCAAGGTCATCAATACGCGACAGCACGCCACGCGCCGGTATCGGCGGCACGAGTGCGGGAACGGGCACAGGTTCACCACATGGGAACTGTTTGAAGCGGAACTGCTCACCCTTGACGGTACCATCCCCCGCGAGCGCATAGCCGAGGCCGTAACGGCAGCTCTCCCGGAATTAATCGAGTCGATAGCTACGCGGTTGGCAACAGCCAGCCACAGAGAGGGTTAGGCCATGAGCGAGAAAGCGGAATCGTACCAGTTTAACGAGAGAGGCGAAGTCCACTGTTGCCAGTGCCCGCTATTCAGCGTAAAGGATGTCCCTTGCAAGCACAAGCTGAAGGGTAAGCCTTGCCCGACGCGGGAGAGCATGGCAGCGGAGGCCGCATAGTGAGCGCGGCGGCCAAGGTGTGCCCTTGCGGGCGAGAAATAACCAAAGACCAGTGGGCCGTAGAAACCCCGGCGCAGCATGCCGAGCGCCTGGAGTCAGGGCGATGCCGAGCAAAGTGTAAGCGGCTTTTCCCGGCTGGCAAAGCGGAGCGCGGGAAGCCTAGCCTGCCCGATTCCATCCCCATTTCGTCATTGGTGGGGGAGGGTATTGTTCTGAGGCCGCAGCCAAAGGAGCAACCTTGGCGTTCTGAGTCCTACAGAGACTTCATACGCACGCAGATATGCCTCAACCCGGATTGTCGTTCAGGTATGCAGTCTGAGGCACACCACGAGCAGGAAGTGGGGCACGGCGGCAAGGCGACTCTCTGCGACGACTCCCGGACCCTCCCCCTGTGCCCCTTGTGTCATGTACCGATCAGGCACCACTACGGGCGTTCCATTTGGCGTAAATGGAAGATCGACCCGGAACAGATGATTCTGCACTTCAACGAGCTTTGGATGAGACAAGGAGGGGTTATAAAATCATGAAACGGTATAGCGCGGTAGAACTGGAGACCCTGCTGAAGGGCACCACAGAAGGCATTTGGAGCGAGGGCCGTATAGCGACCGTCTTCAGGTCGTCATCGTTCAACCGGACCCAAAGCGTGCTGATGGCACAGGTGAAAGGGGACGACGGTATCGCCCCCAGCGACCACGCCAGGGCGAATGGCATCCTGATGGCGATGGCCCGGAACTTTGCCATGGAGTTGCTGGACTATAAGCTCCATCGCTACGGGCAAGAGGACTGCTCCGGCTGCTCCGACCGCGACGCGGAGATCGAGAAACTGAAGGAGCGCGTGGCGTGGTTGGAGTCACAGAATGACTTTGACGCCAAGCGCCTGCGCCGTCTCGCTACGCTTTGCGGGGTATCAATCCCCGAGTCCGACGAGACCCTGCTGAACTGCGCCGGGACAGTGCTAGGCTCCATCATAAGAGGGGTTGAGGCAAGGGCGAATCAGTCTCAGGACACCCTGCACAAAGCCTTTCAGGTGATTCGCAGTAAAAAGGAACAGTTTGACCTCATCTACGCGGAGAACCTGCGTCTGAAGGAGTCGCTGCGCCCGGATCAGGTAGGCGATGCCATAAGAGAGGCAGCTTCCGACGTGGCGCTCGCCAAGGCCCGTGAACTGGAGTGCAAGGACTGCCAGCAGATCAACTTCCACGAGGACTGCCATGCCGTGCAGGAGAAGACCGCCGTCCGGTGCGTGGAGATTGCCGCGACCTTTAACGACGGCCATTATCCCCTTGGGATGCAAGCCCGGATAGCGGCAGCGATCAGGGAAGAGTTTGGGGTTGAGGATGGCGGCATTTGCCCTGAATGCAGATCCGACAGCACCATCACAACCGAGACCGCCAGCGGGGTCCAGGGCGACGGCCAAGAAGTTGGAGTCACAACCTATCTCTGCCTGCCGTGCAGAAACGTTTGGAGCGAATAGCCATGGATAAAGAGACTCAGTTCAAAGAGATAGTAGAGGCGCGGGGCGACGGCAAAATGGTTTCCTTGAGCAGTCATCCCCTCCCCGGAGAGTACGTCATCACCAGCATCCAAGCCGGGAACCTTCGCGGGGAGCGCGGCTGGGGCTTCTACATCGGCTACGTCGTGCAGGTCCGTAAGCAGGCAGGGGCTTTTGGCAGCGACATGATCCTGCTCCGGCACCCGGACGGCACCCTGATGCGCCACGAGAACCAATCCTTCTACCGGATGCGCCCGGACTGGGAAGAGAAGGCCAAGGCGCTCTTTAACGAGGGAATCACCCCGGAGATGGAAGACTACACCCAGCCCTACACGCTGGGCAACGGGGAGTACCCGGAGACCGGGGCGATCATCGAGCCCAACAATAACGGCCCGGAGCCGGACAACAGCCCCATGGCATCCATCACCATCACCCACGGAGACGGCAGTAAGACAGTGGAGGTATGCTGATGGCCGAGAACGTCAAGATTTTTGTGGTTTGCCTCGCATCCCTCAAGAAGTTCCGGGCGCATGCGGTCTATAACGGCGAGACCTTGGTAATCGGGATGGTCCAGCAGATTGAAGCGACCGGCATCTTCGGCAAATGGAAGGCTCCCCTGATTAAGGAGATCGAAGAGAGGAAGGCAGACGGGTACATCGTTCTTGTCGAGGAAAAGACGGACTACATATCTCAGTACGCAACGCAGTACCTCCTTGAGGAGTTGAACGACGATCACGAAGGCTCCAGGCGGTCCAACTATTTCGATGCACTCGACTGGTTCTTTGCGCTTGCCGACACCGGCAACATTGTGTTCCATTCCGACTGCGCTCAATTCAACATTAACGCCGTCAGCGAGGGCGGCATGGTTGACCGGCAGAATGACGACAAGGGCCGGAGCGTCTATAAGGTGGACTGGAAGCGGTTCAACGGTGGTTTCCGCGCAGTTCTGCTGTGCGTCGTGGCTGCCCTCTACGAACCCCTTTCCGAGCGGTTCCTTGACGTGATGTTCCAGGCCGACGAGCGGGCGCACGTCATAGCGAACCCCGCGCTGAAGATGCGGGCGCTGATCCATGATATGAACGTGTCGAAAGGAAAGGAACTGGAGAAGATCAGGGAGGGGATGTCATGACGGGCGCTCAATTCCCAAGCAGAAAAAAGGATTTACTGGTAGAGGTGTTTTTTATAGGCGCAGGCACTCCCCCGTTTATTTGCGGGGTAGACGGCCACGCGACTACGAATGTGCTCGAAGAGATCGAAACCATGCTAGTGGATGAAGCCGATCTCGCCGAATACACCACTTTCGAGAAAGGAGAGGGGACCTACCTGTTCAAGGCGGTTCACGAGCCTGCCGACGAAGGATGTTCTGCTTACTGGGAGTTGGAACAGATAGCATTCGAGCCGACCCCCGCGCCCGATCTTGGAGAAGACGACAGGGGGTAGTATGCCGACTTGCTCTAAGGATCACCCCATCAACATCATTTGCCTTGACCGATGCTGCTACTTTGGAGAGCGCAACCCTCTCGTGAGGTTGCAGCGCCGTTTGGACCGAGTAGACAACGAGAACAAGCGGTTGAAGGCCCTTTGGGACAAGCGAACGGCAACCAAGGCAGGATAGGGAGGCAAAATTGAGTTACGGAGCACCCGAAAGCGTGGCCGTGGCAATGCCATGGAAAACCGAAACAGTGTGGTGCCCGTTCTGCGCGTCAGTATGGGTAACAGTCTTCATTCACGGTTCAAAGCTGCTTGAGTGTCCTGGCTGTCATAGGGATGTGACAGTAAGACTCGTTGGCAGGGCTTAAAATTGTCTTGTCAAGCAAAAATAAAAGCGTTAGAGTGCCGCAAACATGAGGTCATGCTATGACTTACCCCAAGAAAGACGAAATGTGGTTTACTGGCATTGCCCGCGCCGAGCAGTTCTGCAACGCCAACGGCCTAGTGGTGCCGCATTTTGTCCGTAAGGAAGAGAAGGATTGGCCCTTCGGGACCTGCGCCTACTACCGCATGACCCCTGATGGAAAAGGCAAGGTTGTCGGCTGCGTGAAAAAGATGGCTCATGTTGGAGTTGCGGCGGCGGCATGGTCTTACCCCGGATACATTGCCGATAGGACTCCCTTCGGAGTCATCGCCCACGAGATTGGGCACCATGTTGACTGTCTCATGGGGGAAGAAAGGGGACATACCTATTTTTCTGACTTCAGCAAACGCATAAAGGCGGAAAGCGGAGAAAAGCCGATTACCAGCTATGCCCCCAATGATGCGGAATGGTTTGCTGAGATGATGCGCCTCTTTATAACCAACCCCAACCTGCTCCGGGAGATCCGCCCTAAAACTTTCGACATCCTTTTGCGCGAGGGTTTGCAGACAGTGGAAGAGAGATGCTGGACGGAAGTGCTCAAAGATGCCCCGGAGCGTACCTACCAACAGGCTCTAAAGAAAGCATTAGGCAAACTCACATGACCATTTCCCGCCTCTCCCCCTACAACATCCCCGATGACCTTGTTCGTTCCGACCTGTACCGGGAAATCCGCATCGGCCAGACGGCGGATAACGACTGGTTCCTGCACGAGATACAGCCCGACGAAATACTGATGCCGGAGTTGATAGCATACCGCCGCTACCAGACGGTAGAGACAAAGTGGATCATCCTCGTGGCCGCAGGACTGGACGACATGCGCGAGGCCATGGAGTCCGGCAGCACGATAAAGCTCCCCCCGGTCGTCTGGATCAGGGAGAGGATCAAGTTCTATGCCGGGGAGACCGAGTAGATGCCCGTAAAGCAGATTACCCGGATGGCAGAAGATGACAAGCAGCTTCGCTTGTTCGAACGGCGATGGAAGGCCGCGAACAGCCGCACCGTCAAATCCCGCGAAACGGAACCCGTCCAGAAGTTCCTCACCGAAGAACTTCTCCGGGACCGCAAATCCCTCACCAAGAACGGCAGGCAGAACCTTGTGCTTCAGTACGGCTCTTCCGGCCAAGTGGAGTACACCCTTGCCGAGCTGAACGCCATGGCGAAGAAACTCTTCGCCGCTGAAGACAAGTTCGGCACCAACGTCCGGGGTGTGAAAGTCGGCGACTTGTTGAGGTCTTCTCTGACAATCGACAAGGCGCGGTCAAAGAAGATCAGGAGCGCAGCCCTTTACAAGGTGGCAGGCAACACCCTGTTCTTCCAGACGGCATCCAGCGGTGAAACGCCAGGGGCACCCTCTCATTACGTTGTCAGGATTCGCCTCGAAGACTGGGGCACCGCGATCAGGCGAGGGGAGGGGAAGAACTACTACCCTGCGGCGATCAAGGCCGCCATGGGGAACATCTCCTTCGACTGCTCGTGTGGGCGGCATCAATACTGGTACCGCTACCTCGCCACTATCGGCGGGTTCAACCTGATGCCTGAAGAGCTGGTATTCCCGAAAATCCGCAACCCGAAGCTCAAAGGGGCATGCTGCAAGCATACCCTGAAGACCATCATGACCATGCAGGGTCCTGTCATGTTGACCCGCATTGCGGCAGAGATGGAGAAACAGGCGCAGAAGACCAACTTCGAAGAGGGCCGGGGCAAGTTCGTCAAGGCCGATGAGGCCGAAAAGCTCCGGGCTCAGTCGGAAAAGATGAAGATGACCTCCGCGTTCAAGGCTTTCAAGAAGGCGCAAGCTGCTTTCGAGGAAAAGCAGAACAGCGCGGCAGCCAAGAAGGCTATAGCGGGGCTACGGGAAAGGAACGATGCCGCGATGAGACAGATCATCCAAGAGAAGCAGGCCGCCGAGGCCATAGCGAAGAAGGAAATACAAAAGAATAGGCAGTTGCAAGCGGATATTGTCAAAAGCAAATTGGCGACAGCATTCAACGTGGGTGTGCGGTTCAAAGTTTCTAAGGAAGATATCATCAAAGGGTTTGCTGAGGATGAAAAACTTTCTGTCGAGGACGTAACCGAGATAGCCAAAGAGGGTCGCTTGATATGATATACCGGCATTTAAAGCTTAAATTGACGAAAGTACAAGAAGAGTCTGTCCATAGGTGGATTCCTAGCCTGACCTCAATATGGAATTGGGCAATTTGTAAAATAGAGAATGATTCGAAAGGGGGCATCTACTACTCGCAGAAAGAGTTCCAAAACATATTATGCGGGACCAGTAAAGTCCTCAATATACCGAGCCACACAGTTCAAGGCGTGTTAATTTCTGCCCACATGGCATGGCAGATGTGTTATAAGAAGGCGGCTAAAAAACCAAGATTCAAGGGCAACCGCAACCGTCTCAACAGTATCCCGTTCCCCGACCCGTTCCGAGTACCAAAGGATAACAGAATCACGGTCCCAGGTTTGGGCAGGGTTCGTTACCACAAGCAAGATATCCCAGAGGGCAAGATCAAATGCGGCAGGGTCGTCAAGCGGGCCTCCGGCTGGTACCTTTGCCTATTCATTGATGCTGAACCTGCAAAAATATCTGGAACAGGCGAGGGGGCCGTTGGCATCGACCCCGGCTATAAGCACCTGCTCACCCTCTCAACTGGGGAGAAAGTCGCCCATCCGAAAGAGTTGCAGCACAGCATCAAGCGTATTGGACAAGCCCAGCGTGGTGGTAATAAACGACTTGTAGCCAGACTTAACGAACGTATTGCTAACCAACGGAAGGACCGAAACCATAAACTATCCCATCGTTTAGTTGCAGAGAATGCAGTTATTGCTTTCAGTAAAGACAACATCAAGGGTCTGTCTCGTGCAGGCTTTGGGAAGTCCGTGGCAGCAGCAGGTCATGGGCAGTTCCGATTAATGTTGGCGTACAAGAGCCGTGCAGGCGGTCGTCAATACATCGAAGTTCCCAGTAAAGGTTCCACTAGGACCTGTTCAACTTGCGGTGCCAGTACCGGGCCTCAAGGGCGAGCAGGACTATCGGTAAGGCAATGGACGTGTTCGGCGTGTGGGACGCCTCATGATCGCGACGTGAACGCCGCGATCAACACGCTCAATGCTGCGCTCGGAATGAGCGTCGAGAGGGCCATTTAAGGCCCGTCTGAAACCTCAGATTGTCGAGAGAGTTCAAAAAGCAGTGGTCCGGGACCGCATACATCCTTCGACAGGGAAGCAAATATGGCTTGCGACATGACGATAAAAATCGAGCACATCCAGACTTCTAGATCCAGCTTGGACTTCCAAGAGTTCGCACGTTACGTAGAGCGCACTGTGATGGCAACGTTATCGTCTGCGCCCAAAACGGACGGGCAGGAGGTGTACGGCGTGTCCCCTTTTTCGCAAATCCCCCGTGACATGCTGCCCCTTATGTTGCCCGCGCAGGCAAGGAGACCTCGATGATACCCCGCGACTACCGAGCCACCGGCAATGCCCTCACCGCCGACATCAACACCACTATCACCTATCACCCGGACAGCTTCGAGTGCCTGCTTTACAGGGCCGATTTGTCAGCCCCGGAAACGGTAGCGAGCAATGCCGATGTTGTGGGTTCCATGGAGACATCGGAGCGTGCCGTCACCTATCTGGACCCCGTGGAAGCGCGGGCGATGCGGGTCGTGGAAGGCCCGTTCTTCCAGTCGGCCACCAATGCGGGCGATGGCCCTGACGGCAACCTCGACCAGCCGCTGGTTCTGGTACTCAATCTGGAACCGGTGCCGGAGCAGTCCATCATCCAATATGAAGAGATGATCGGCGAGGACGACCGGAGGATGGTGAGCGTCTATGTCGTAAAGAGCGACCTGATAGGGTCCATTCCAGGCGGCAAAGAGCGCCACTACTGCATCCCGTTCAAAAGCATCGAAGGGGAGGCCCCGTGACAGAACTGAACGAACTATCGGAACTGCAAAGCGTCGACTTTGCCTTTGGAGCGTTTCTCGCTGGGGCCTTCGCGGGATACGCCGACAAGGGGCCGCAAGGCTGGCGGAACTTCATCAAGCGACCGGTGAATAAACAGATTTTCCGGCATGACGCCGACACCCCGGAACAGTTCATGCGCGACTTCCTTTCCAGCCAGAAGGACAAGAAAGTCACAAGCACGCGAACCAATGACGAGGATGTCGTTATCTCCAGCACCTTCGTCAATGCCCCGCTCTTCCCCGTGGTCTACTACTTCCGCAAGCCGGGGCTGGTGAACACGCAGGATCAGAAGGGTTCACGCGGGCGCGTATGGAACGGCAACAGGATTTTCGACCTCCAGCAGCTCCCCGTCGCGCTCGACTACAACCTCGTGCTGATGGCTTGGGACAAACTGGCCCTCGACAAGATTTCCCTCGCGTGGTATGCCTACGTCTCTTCGCATGATGCTTTCATGGCCCCCTTCGAGATCGGCGGCGAAAGTTTTGACGTCCGGGTCTCTCTGATGGATAACAAGAACATCGCCATGCAGAACGCCTCAGAAGTTATGGACGGCAAAAGGCTTTATGCCGCAACGACTCCGGTCTCCATCATGACCAACATCCTCTTCGGCAAAGAGATCGACCTTCCTGGCCCTTCTCGCGTCATTTTCGGCAGTGTCCCGCAGGCAGAACAGCGATACGTGCTTACTTTGGCCGACGATCTGTTCAGTTTTGACTCTGCAACGAAGGAGGATGGCCCCAGACCTATCAATCCGGGCACGGTCAGGCTCATGGTAGGGGCAAGGGTCGTAGCGACCGACGACGGCAAAGGGGCGATCAGCGGGAGCTATGAACTTGACGATATCGTCATCCCCATTGTCGGCACCGTGGACTACTACAGCGGCATCATTTCTGTGAGTTTTGGAAGTAACCCAGCGGGGGTAGTCAGCGTGGCATTCCAACCGCTTGACGGCAGGATCAATGTAGACTGGGAATTTGAAGGCGATGGCTTTTACGATGACGGCGGGATTGTCGACTACGATGACGGTCAACCTATGGTTTGGGGGTAAAAAGGAATGAACAAGGTATATTTCTGGCTGGCACTGTTACTGATACCCACGGCGCTGATTGCTGCCGACATCTCGCACACTCCGCTCGTGCCGGGGGCGCTGCTGTCTACCGACCGAGTGCCGATGGGGCGACCTTCGAGCGGGCTGGCCGACGGGAAGGGCGCGGCCTACACTGCCAGTATGAACCAGATCAGGCAGTACGTCCAAGGGCAACTGTCATCCGCTCAAGGCGGGGTAGCCGCTACTGTCGATGTTGGAACTACTACCACCGGGGCCGCAGGCACCAGTGCGAGCGTCACAAATTCAGGCACCGACAAGGCCGCTATCCTCAACTTCACCGTGCCACGCGGAAACACTGGTGCTGCGGGGACTACGGGGGCTGCTGCGACCATCGCGGTTGGCACAGTGACCACGGGCGCAGCCGGTTCCGAGGTAACAGTCACCAACGTCGGCACACCGACCGCCGCTGTATTCGATGTGCGTATCCCCAAAGGGGACAAGGGGGACACCGGGAATACCGGCGCGACAGGGGCACAAGGCGAAGCGGGGGTTCAAGGTATTCAGGGGATTCCCGGCGATCAGGGGCTGGAAGGACCTGCGGGCGCAGGTTCTGAAGTTCCGGGGCCGCCAGGGGCTCCCGGCGATCCGGGCCTGTCGGCGTATCAGGTGGCCGTTGCAAACGGGTTTGTTGGGGATGAAGCGGCATGGCTTGCCTCGCTCCAAGGTGAGACAGGACCTCCGGGTAGCGGCGGCTCTGGTGCGTTTGCCGACATCACGGGCGCACCGGGGGATAACTCTGCGCTGGCTGCCGCGCTCGGAGCGAAGGTTGACACCTCGTCTTTGGCAGCCGTGGCGACAACCGGCGCGTATTCCGATCTCACAGGCAAGCCGACCCTCGGCAACTCCGCCGCTCTCGATGTCGGCACCACCGCCGGCACGGTGGCCGCGGGTGATGATGCCAGGATAGTTGCGGGAGGGACGGCGTTGCAGTCGGATGGGGATGGGAGCGGCTTGACGGGTATCACCCCTGGGCAGGTCGGGGCAGCTACCGCAGCGCAGGGCGCTTTGGCGGATAGCGCGTTGCAGACCATCACCGACTCTACCAGCACGACAAGTAGCGCGACGGCGGCGAGCGCGACGGCGGTGAAGTCTTTACAGGACTCTAAGGCATCGCTCACCGCCCCGTCCTTTACTACCAGCATTCAGACCCCAGCTATAGGGATCAACCACGCTCCGGTCACAACTGGGCCTTTGCTCTATCTCTACTCCCCACAGAAAACCCAAGGTTTCTACCAGTATCACTATCAGAATAGCGACCCCGGTATAGCAGACGGCGGCACATTCTCCCCATTCCATGTTGAAGTGGCCACCACGGCCACGCAGGAAACACCCAATACGCTACTGAGCGGGGGGCTTACCTCCACGCTCAATTTCGGCCAAGGGGGCGCGGCATCTGTCGGGACCGGCCACGCCGCCAGCCTGTCGACGGTGATTTACGGCAACGGCGACGCCGCCAGCGAGCACGCCGGGATATTCAGTGCGCTGCGCTACGACATTGGGACGGGCTTTGCTCAGACGGCGGGGCCTTCGGGACGCGGCTGGCTCACGGATTTCAACCTGCACGGGCCTGTCAACGTCCAGCCGAATCTCCTGACGGGCATCAATATGTTTGCCAACAACTACTACAATGGCTCCCCGGTGTCCGGGCCGTCCGGCGCGATCTGGATCAGTACTGGAAAAGGGCTGGGCGGAGGCACGGGCGGCGGTCCGCACACATCCGCTAACACCTACCCGCTAGATGTGGGACTCGGCATCGTTGGCACTTCCTATGCCGGGAGTACCGCAAACGGATTTAACAAGGGCATCCAGATCGGGGGCACGGGCTCAGGGTGGGAGGTTCCGTCATCCAAAATAGGCACAGGTATATCTTTGGAGGGGACGCAGGGTGTTGGGGCCGATTTCTCCGTGGCGACTTTTAGCAACAACTCCACCGCCATCAAACTAGGTCCGACTCAGAAAATATCTGACGGTACCAACGCGTACACACTGGCGGAACTTGCCGCAGGGGGCGGTGGAGGGGAGGCGAACACCACATCCAACGTAGGTACCGGCGAGGGCACTCTGGCGAAAGCTAAATCCGGCGTTGACCTCCCGTTTAAAACCATCAAAGCAGGTAGCAATATCACTATCACCAACAACGCTGATGATGTGACCGTTGAGGCAACGGGCGGTGGGGCGGGTACTGTCATAAGCGTGTCTTCAGCAAACGCCGATATTGCTGTATCAATGGCATCGCCAACGCCGGTTCTTACTCTTAATAGTGGTACCAGTGCTAACCAGATAGTCAAACGTGGCGCTAACGGAGCCGTTACGTTTGCGAACAGCGCGAACGATGGGACATCTACAATATCTCCATCCCGAACTATGACAGGGGGAACCGGCGCGGGAACCTCATACAGATCGCTAAACTCGACATTCGGGTTAACAACTACGGATTCTGCCGATAGTGGTTACCTCAGCGCGGGTGGCTTCACAACTACGTACAACGGTTCAGGTACGTCTGCTTTCACCGGCGAGCTGCGCTCGTTAGTTGTATCGGGCTATAACCAAGGTTCGGCGACTGCGTCAAATGTAACAGGTGTGCTATCAGCGGGTGGTGCTACAAGCACTGGTGGTATCGCTACGTACACCGGATTTAAATCAGCGCCTTATTCGCCAGGGGCGGGGGTCATAACTACAGCGATAGGCTTTCTGAGTGACTCCACTACCTATTCCAACGCTACAAATAAGTGGCATTTCTACGGGAACGGAGATGCCCGATCCTACCTTAACGGCAACCTCCAGATCGGCAGCGCCACGGCCACCACAGGCGCAGAAAAGCTCCAGGTGACGGGTAGCGCATCCATCTCGGGCAACCTCCTTGCCAAGACCTTTACCCCAACGCTCCCATCTGCGACCACCTACGGAGCAACAACGACCATTGACCTTAGTTTGGGCGACTCACCCTCAGTCACCCTCACAGGAGACCCGGCGCTGGCGTTCAGCAATCCTGTAGCGGGGCAATGGCATACACTCAACCTGATTCAAGACGGGACAGGGGGCAGAACTGCCACATGGCCCTCGTCCGGCCTAGTCTGCACATGGCGGAATACATCAGGTAATGTGGCACCTACTTTACTGACAGGGGCGAACAAGGTCGACTCGTTCGTAATCCACACGCTATCGACAACCAGCGCCGAATGCTGGACTGCGAATAACCAGTAATCATTACCTGCGGCTAGGCTGATCCCCGAAAAGGCGCACCCTACGCCCTGCCGCAGATTCTATAGGGCAATCCTGTGGGAGGATTTATGAAAAACGCAATGTTGATTTTTTGTATTACGGCAATGTTGATGATGTTCGCGGTTGTGGCACGGGGAGCGGATTACGGAATACTGCGCGAAGGTGGGTGGAAGTACGGGAACGTCTACTCCCTTGAACTAGCTCCGGGATTCTCGGCAAGGACAGTGAAAGAAGTGATGGGCGTGTACTCTGACTCAAGAGAAGCCCTCGCAGAGTACATTAGGGTTTCCAACAGACAAAACGGTGTGCCAGATGTGGTGCTGGCTGTCGTTCTCAAGTCCGCAGAAGGAGAAGAAATAAGATTAGACGTTGTGGCAGTAGATGATTTGCCGTTGCATAGTGTTCCCGTTGCTTGCGGCAAAATCAAAGCTAAAAAGTGCTGGTTCATCAAGTACAAAGATGAGGAGAAAGGCGAATGAAAACCCTCATCGTAGCACTGGTATTGATCCTGGCTGCATCAGCTGCGAGGGCGGAAGACGCAAAAGATACTCGAACTTTGCGCTCCGCAGTATCGGTGCTCCACCGGCAGGAACAAGACACCTGGAAAAGATTGAAGGCGTCTGAATATACTCTAGAGAAAACGGAGTGTGCAACAAAGGCACAGCGTAAGGAGCTGGAGGTATTGCGCCGCCAATGGGTTGACACACATTCTGCGCTCAGCAGTCTCAAAAGACTGCTCGGGCAGGACTAACCACTTTCCGTTGCGGGAGAACACCCGCCATAAAGGAAACCTACGATGAAAAAAATGATTTTTCTGATACTCCTCCTGCTCCCCTCACTCTGCTACGCCGGGCCGGGAGCGCGACGGTTGTTGATGGTGGCCAAGCCTCTACCTCCAAACGAACTATTCACCTCTGGTGCTAATGGTTGGTCCGGCGCATGGGGGTGGGAATCCAGTTCCCATATGGGCGGCGGAATGTATGCAACATCAGGCGAGTCCGCCATGACTAAAGTGATTTCTGCACCAGCACCTTGCAATATGACGGTTTACTCCAGGGTTTCCACGGGGTCGCTTTCGTCGTTCACGGCCTGCAACGGGGCTGCATGCGTCAATCTCAACACATCGTCTACGTGGACTAAATCAGGAGATTTGGCGCTTAGCACAGGTGACAATACGATAACTATCACTGCGTCAGGTGGAACCTACGGCGCATTAATTGACACCATTGAATTTAGATAGCGGCATCGGCAACGGCGGAACATGGGCCGCCGACACGTTCAGGAAGCCGACACCGTAAACAACCGGCGTGCGGGCAATGAGTACGACGCGGCCAGATAGTTATCACCTGAACGCCGTAGGGCGGTCTTAAAGGAACCGATATGGCATCAAACCAAGAAGATATTTTAGTCCAGAAGATCACCATCATCCGGGATAACAAGCCCTTCGAGTCTTTTGATAGGTCGTTTCTCACGGAACTGACCTACATTGAGACATCGGATATCTCCGGCCCGCGCCTGATATTCGTCATGGACGACTACTATCGTATTATCCGGGATGAACTGGGGGTGAAGCCAAGGGACATCCTTGAGGTTGTGCTTTCAGACCGTTTCCAGCGCGACGGGCTCGACAAGGCAATCCGTTTCGTCATCCTGACAATGCCGATCAACGACCGGTGGATCACCTTCAACTGCATAGAGGCGAGTGTCTATAAATTGAAGCTCCCTGCGCGGGAAGCGGCGATATTCAGCCAGAAATCAGTCCAGGCCATCATTCAGAAGCTCGCCCCCGGACTGAAGTATGATGTGGGGTCGTTCCCTGTGCTAAACGACTACCATCTTTTACCCGCAATGCGGCCATCAAAGCTGCTCCGACAGATGGCGCAGGAGCATGGTGCGGTCTGCTTCTGGCAAAGGGGCCAGATCGTGTTCAGGAAGCTGAAAGAGCTTTACAGCGCAGCGCCTGCGATGGTATACAGCCACAACGACACGCGCAAGGAGAACAAGATCATCGTCTACTCCAGGCCGAACACCGAAGGCATCATACAGGATTTGACCGAGCGCAACTACGTTGGATGGGACATGGTTGAGGGGTTCCAGAAGTCCAGCAGGGTCCCAAAAGCTCCGGCAGAATTCACGTCGGCATCCAAGGCGAGCCTCGATAACCTCACTGAGATACCAAAGCCCGTCATTGACTTCAGCACGGCGGGCAACGGGGCGCTACTCCCCGGCCTTACTCTCGGGCTGGAGTGGAACACCGAACGCGCCGACATGCCTATTGACGAAAGCCTTCCTGCCAAGGTCGTCATCGGCATGGTAGCGCACTCGTGGAAGCCGCAGTCGTACTTCTGCCAAGTTTCCGGCATAAGGAACTAAACTATGAGCGATGATATGAGAAATCACGGGAAGCGTAACGACCGGATACACCGGGAGTGCGTCGGCATCGTGGAGACAGAGGGAAAGGACGACCCGAAAAAGCTGCTTTTGGTGCAGGTTCGGGTTTTTGGCATCTTCGACAACACACCCGTCAAAGACCTCCCTTGGGCGGAATACAAACTGCCTATCGGCGCACGGCCCAATGACGGCTCATTCGTCCCGGTGAAAAAGGGCGACCTTGTATGGACCGATTTCCCCTATAACGGCGATTCACGCCGCCCCCGGATAACCGGCAGTGTCCACTATGCCCCGGAAAAGGTGCCGAGCTTGCCCCACGAGACGTTCGCAGGACCAGACGCATACGTCCATGCCAGGACCGGCGATGAACCCGCGCAGCCCGCGCATGTCTACGGGGAGGACGCTGTAATGACCCTTCACGGGGTCATGATAGCGATCAACAAGGACGGTTCCTATAACGTCGTCCAAAAGGCTACCGGTACGGAATTTACCATCACCAAGGACGGCGACATGATTTTCCACGTTGAGGGCGATGTGTACCGATCAGCATCCGGCTTGGAAGACGTGCGGATCACAGGCAAGCAGGCAACCACGGCCATGGAAGGGATAGACCACGACGGCGGCACGGGCGACCCCAAAGGCAACGTCAACGGGCACTGTCTTTGCTGCTGGAGTGGGCAACCACACCCCATGGTATCGAACAACGTCAAATCAACCCTGTAGGAGCAAGGCATGGCCCTCGACGCAAACCGACTGGCAGAATTACGAAAGGCCGCCATGGATGCGGTGCCCTCGCCGCAAAGCAGCGATCCCGCCGACACCATCGCCTACCGGGAGGCCCTGCTTCTCGCTGACTCCATCGCCATCGTTGCCGAGATCGTCGGGCATTCCGAGCTTGTATCTGTAACGCATGATACCGGTGGAGCTGGAGCGGGCATAATCACGGGCAAGGTAAAATAGGGAGCTACCATGCAAGATAAAGGCATAGGCCGCGACGCCTACAGGAGAAGCCTGGAGCAGAACACAGGGAACCCCGTTTATGGCAGGAAGTCAAAGCCTATGAGCACTGCAAAGCGCGAAGAACTGGCACGCCTCTATGACATAGAAGTCGGCAAGAAAGCCACATCCCTCCTAGATTAATCCCCAAATCCCCAATAATACCTTTATATACCCTTTCTAAGCTTTTCCTTTCTCCGTATTGTTGTCGCCAATATCTACTGCTTTGATGCGACAACCCTAATACAAGGAAAAAGGAGAGCCCCATGAGTACCGAAGCGTACCAAGCTCTGGTGACGGACGTCACAGAGAAAGCGCAGCACATGAAGGATGCGCTTATCAAACCGGTGATTGACGAAAGCACCGGCAAATTCATCCTGGAGAAGGCCGCAAGGACGGACGCTCTCAATGCAGCGGTTCCGCACACCATTTTCGAAGGGTGCGGCCCGGATGCAGGCATGGTGCTGGCGACCGCCTCCAACGCTGTCCGTGCATTTTGCAGGCAGCGCAACCGCATGCCGGGGGATGACCTGCTGGCATCGGCCTACACCGCCATCCAGAACGTCATGGGAGCGTCCGCGCACACGTCTCGTTCCGGGCTGATCCTCGAAAGCGCGGCGACCATGAACACGCAGGACTCCAACCAGTCGCTCATGCGTAACCGCATGATTGCCCTGGTGCTGCCGACCATGCTCCAGTCGATCACCTCCAACATGATCGGCTACATCCCCGGCCAGTTCAACCAGTCCGAAATATTCCGCGTCTGGAAGACGGCAGGGTCCACCTTTGGCGACCTCACCAAGGGCGACCGCATTCAGTGGGACTACACCGGCCAGTACAGCTCCATGGACCAGCGCCACCTGACCATCGCGGGCGACGGTGCCAAGAGGGGCCTCGCCGACGAGTTCGACTTCGTTTCCACCGACAAGTTCGGCGGTGCCTACCCGATGAAGAAAAAGCGGGTTCGCATCCTGCACGACGGGAACCCCGTGGGCCAGGACGACGGCAACGGCTACCTGACCGGCAACTTCAAGGTCGGCGAGACCGCCGTAGTCGTGTCCGGCACCGTGGATTATGTCAACGGCGTCATCCATCCGGTCTTCAGCGTCGCACCGGCCAACCTGATCCCCGTGCATGTCGCCTTCGACGTGGACATCGAGAAGGCCCCGCAGCTCATCCCGTCGATCAACCACGAGATGGACAGCTACACCGTCTACCCGCACGAGTCGGCGATCACCGCGAGCACGACCCTCCAGGCACTCTGGGGCATGCGCCGGGAGTTCAATGTGAACGTGGACAACATGGCGACCCTTGCCATGAAGAACCTGCTCGCCGCCGACAAGGACCGCAAGCATCTGCACGACCTGTACTTCTACATGAAGGGGTCCGAAAGCTGGACCTACACCATCCCGGAAACCGGCGTCAACATGCAGGACTACTACGAGACCCTGAGAACCACGCTTCTCACCATCTCCTCGACCCTGCTGAACGCGAACGGCGTCTCCGGCCTTGTCGGCATCGTGGCCGACCTGAAGACCTGCGCCATCATGAAGTCGATGCGCTCCCCGCACTTCGACCCCGCCCCCGGCTACGCGCAGATCCCGCAGCCGCACTATGTCGGACGCCTGTTCGGCATGTGGGACCTCTACGAAGACCCGCAGCGGGCCGACTACTCCAGCCTCTGCTTCGCCAAGGGGCGCAACATCTGCGAGGCGGCCTACATCGGCGGCGACGCGATCCCCGCCATTGCCTTCAAGCATGGCGTCCTGGGCGACCTGAAGTACAACAACACCCTCTGGGAGTTGTCCTACCGCGACCTCCAGCAGTTCAACGGGCGCGACTACATCATGGAGCTGAAGCTCATCCCCGCCGAATAAGCGTAAAGCGAACACGGGAACGGGACAATGAAGGGGCGGTCTGAAAGGGCCGCCCCCTCTTTAAAGGAGCTTCCATGAAGGTCACTTTCATCAACAACAGTTGCAGCAGGTTACGTCGGCTTTACTCGCGGTTCGAACTGGACCTCCCCGGCAACAAGGAAACCACACTGCTTGTCCCGGACGTGCTTGTGGACAACGTGGAACGCTATCTCCGCACACACCATCCTGCCGTAGTGATGGTGAAAAATGCGGCTGATGCGGGGCCAGCCCCGGCAGCCTCAAGCGTCGCGGTGACCATTACGGACAAGACGGTTCTGGATATCAACGTGGACGATCAGGAGACCGAAGCGCCGGGCATCACCATCGAGCAGCATCTGCGATCCATTGGGCTGCTCTCGGACACTCCCGTAGAAGAGGCCCCCATCGTTGCCGAAGTTGCCGAAGTACCGGCAGAGCAGGCGGCACCGGAAGCATCCAAACCGGCCAAAAAGGGCGGCGGCAACCTGATCCCGGCGAAGAAAGCTGATAAGCCTGCCAAAACTTCCGGAGGCAAGAAATGAAGCAAGTCATAACCAATGCCGCAGACATCACCATTCTGCGTACCGATGCCAGCGCGACCACGAAGACAGGGGGCGGGCCTATCTCCATCGGAGCATCGGCTGTAGTGGCGAGCAAGGGGAAGCCCTTCACGGTCATTCGCACGCTGGCATCTACCCTGGAAAAACTTTTCGGCAAGGCACTCCCCAAGAAAGCGGCAGGGGCCGAGGGGCTCCGGCACGTCAACGACGCGCTGAAAGAACTGCTTTACTGCAACTTGGTCCGGGTCGTCAACGAGGATTACCGGTTCCCGTCGCTGGCTTTCGCTACGGATGACGGGGCGGCCACCACTGCGGCCAATACCCACAACACTGTTTTGTCCATCGGGGCGGGCAATTTTCTCCAGGTCTGGCCGGTGGACGGCGACCCCTCCGTCAACCGTTCCTTCGAGGTTGCCAATGTGGTGACGGACAAGGGCGCATACGATACCGCAGTGGTCTACGCGGTCAACGATGTAGTGGACGTGGCGGGCGGGCGTCTGATCTGCATCGCCCCCCATATCGCCACCGATGCCGACCCGACCCTGGCGATCCCGACCGTCCGGTGGGAGGTCTACAACGGCCAGTACGACGAGCGGTTCACCATCAACTTCTACGACGAGGACAAAGACGGCACCGAGTATCTGCTTGAAACCTACCTTGTCGGCGTGGACTCCTTCGACAAGGATGACATGGGACTCCCGGCCTACATCGAAACTGTTCTTGAGCAGCAGTCCACGCGCTTCAGGGCGAACTTTGATGAAGACGAGACGTGGGCCACGGTTCTCACCGGCCTGAAAGGGATCACCAAGACCACGTTCACCGGGGGCACCAACGGCGGCGAGCCTGTTACCGCCGACTGGAATGCCGCCTGGGACCTGTTCAGGAACGAGACCTTTGCCGCGAACCACATGTTCGCTGCGGGTCTCTACGATGCCGATGCGCTCGCCAACATGATCGACGTTGCCGACAAAAGGCGGGCCGCCTGCTACTTCGACGTTTCCCCGGCACTCACCTCCGCACAGGCCATCGAGTGGCTGAAAGGCACAGGGCTTGCCAGCCGCAATGCCCGCGTCACCCACTCGCCGTTCTCGGCCAACGACCCGACCTATGGCGGGGGGATGGTATGGGGCGTTTCCGGCGACAAGGTAGCGGCCAAGTGCCGAGGGGAAGCAATCTTCTCCGGGTCAACTCCCGGTGTCCACTTCGCAGCGGCAGGCGCGAACCGCGCCATGCTCACCCGCACGGGTGTGAAGCCCCTGCACGAGGAAGACGCGCCCGACCGGGATGCCCTTTACAGGGCGAGGATCAATCCGGTAGTCGCCGGGGGAACTGGAGGGGCGGTCATAGACGACGACCTTTCCCTGCACTTCAAAGAGGACTACAGCAGGCTTGCCTGGGTTGTGGACATCGACAACTACATCGCCCACAGGTTCTACCAGGGAGCCGCAGCACTGAAGTTTGAACCGGACGGCCTTACCTTCTCCGGTCTGACCTCCATGACCAAGGAGATTCTGGACGAGATGGTCACTTCCGGGGCGCTCGTGAAACCCCGCGACCCCGAAGACGGCGACAAGGAGTACATCCTCACCGTCGAGCAGATCGAGATAGACCTTTGGCTGGTAACGTGGTACATCTGCCCCACCGGCAGTGCCCGCAGGATCGTCGGACAGCCGCGCTACATCAAATAGCCACCGTTTGAAACAACGAGTTCACTTTCAGAGTAAAAAGGAGAGCAGACATGTTAAAGGAAGTAGTTACCGACAACTCGCAGATGTACCCCTCAGACGTCGCCAATCTCAGAGAGGCGGTGGTGGAGATGCAGGCCATCCTTGCACTTCTCGGAATCGACTCGCCGGAAGGCATCACCGACGCCGGGGACGGAGTGAAACTGAAACTGGTAGTGACCAACCGCGTAGCCGAATGGGTCGAAGCGTAACCCTTCCGGTCAGTCACCCCTTAACACAATTCCGTAAAAAGGAGATTTTCACATGAAAAAGTCGATACTTGTTGCAATCGCTCTGTTTGTCCTGTGGGTTGTCGGCGGGGCTGCCTTTGCCGCCTCTGGCGACCGGACCCCGGTGAACAAACTGAAGCACGGTGCCCCGGCTGCCGGTTCTACCTGTGTCCAGGGGGAACAGAGGGTGACTGCGAAGTTCGTATTCACCTGCATGACCACGAACGGGTGGAAAAACTACAGCTCCGCTTCCTTCTAACTGGACTATCCAAAATCACCGCCCGCAGGAGGGTAGATAAGATGCGCGAAGAATTCAATTATTATGCACACCAGCCGCACGAAGAGGAATCCTTCCTGGGGGTAGGGTCGATGGCGCTGAGACCGGGAATGACCATCCTTGAGGCCGCCGCGCCCGACAGTTCCCTGATGGGGGATTTTTCGGGGAGCCAGACCCGTAGCGCGGCAATGGCTCTCGCCCTGGCGTTTGTCGAGGGGGGCGACTTCAGTTATGCAGCCCTCGAAGCGGGCGCTTTCCTGATGGCCGATGCCGACGAGGATCAGGACATCTCCGATGACGAGCAGGACTTCTTGAACGAACTGCTCCAGGGTGTGGCCGACGCTTTCACCTCCCTGGGGGCCGATGCCGGAAACGTCGCATCCTTCATGGATGACGAAGACGACGCGGCAGGGGCGACCCTTGGCGCGTTCCTCTCCGAGAAGATGAGCGGGACGACCATGGACGACGACGAGATCATCGCCAACTACGCGGTCGGCGGCGACATGGTTCTGGAGTCCATCGTCAAGGTCGTCAGGTCCGGCAAGGTTGTACTGAAGCGCAAGCGCATCGGCAGGCCGAAGAAGATCACCGCGATCCAGCGGGCGGGCTTGAAGAAAGCCCGCATGAGGGCCTTCACCGGGGCAGCGAAAGTCCACCGCGCCAAGTCGATGAAGATCAGAAAGCAGAGAGGGATGTAGTAAATGGGATTTGTCGGGAACGCCGATAACCGAGTAAGCGAGTATCTGAAGGCATGGATCAAGCCGACAGGTTCAGATTCTGGCGTAGTCGGTCTTATCGGCCCCGGCACTTCCCGGCAGCTCCAGTCGAACTGGAACTCTCCCTTCGAGCAATCCAGCGTCGGCAGCGCCTACGAAAAGACGGCGGGGCTGGTTCAGCAGATGACGGGGCTCACCTCCGTCTCGGCACTGAACGGCGAACAGATTTGGGACGGCAACCGACCGGAAAGCGTCAACCTCGTCCTGATCTTTTACGCGATCACCGACCCCGCCAAGGAGGTCATGCAGGCACTGGCTGCACTCGAAAGTATGGCGTCGCCACAAGTTAATAAATTTGCCCCTGGGGGGAGAATTCCCCAGACCGTGACGTTGAACATCGGGAGAGTCAGCCTTTTTACTGAAATGGTCATCGAAAACATCCCGTCTCCGCTTGACGGGCCGAAAGACAGCCTTGGCAGGCTAATCAAGGCGGAAGTCAATATCACCCTCCAGACCAAAAACATGTATAACGCCTCAGACATACCCAGATCCTGGCGCGTTTAGGAGAACTTAAATGTCGAACCTCGCAGGCAACAAAGAGAACATCGCACGCGTGAAGCAGAGCTACAAAAACATGCTTGCCCTTGGCGAGGGTGCGAATGGTGCCGACTTCCGCATGACGTTCAAAGAATATCCCGATCTGGAGTTTCTGGTCCAGTCCGGGCAGCTCGCGGCCATGGCGCGTGAGATGATCGAATCGAAAGGCCCGCATGGCGTCATGTTCAACCAGCAGGGCAATTTCAAGAACGCGGTCGACGCACCGGTCACCTTCAAATCGGTCATCTCCGGCAAAGAGCGGGAGTTTTTGGCCGACTGGGTGAAGAACAAGAAGTACATCACCGTCATCCTGGCTCAGATTTCCGAGTCGCAGCCGCAGTCCAATGCGAACAACACCGTCACCTATGAGGATACGTGGATCGAGATCGACGGCACGGACCTCTCCGTTGACGATGGGGCTGTGCTGGTGAAGCCCTCCGGGACGCTGCATATCAACTGGGTGAGCTGGCTGGACGACGGCCAGGAAACCTTGAGTTGGAAGTAACCCCCTCCCTGCTGTAGCCGGTATGGTGTTTTCCCGCCATACCGGTCATTTACAACTACCCCGGATGATCCCCAAGGAGCCACCTTGACAGCCGAAGACCTCCTAGAACAAGTCGTCGCCCAATTTCAGGTCATGCTTCTGTCGCCGGAGGCGCAGGCGTCCATTCTCGCGCAGGTTCTCCGGGTTTGTCAGGCCAAGATGGGACCTTTCACCGAGATCACCTGTGATGGCACCGTGGACACCCCCGCTGATTTCCTCTCTGTGGCTTCCGCTATGGACGCCAACGGGCGCTGGCAGGATGTGGTAAGGGTTAAAACCGCAGCAATCCCCGAGACCGAAACAGACGCCGCCGTCGCGGCAACGGACAAACTCCAGATCGTGGGGCAAGTTCCTGTTGACCCCCCTGTGCTTTCACCCTTGGAAGTGGCGCTCACAGTCGGTAACCGGAACGGCTTTTACGGGGCTGGCCGAGTTGCGAGCACCAAGGCCGTGAAGCCCTTCAGGATCTTCTATTTCATCGACTTGGCGCAGTGCGAAGAGCTGCCGCCGCTTGTCCAATCGTACCTTTACGAGTACCTCTACATCCGCCTGGAGATTCCGAACAACAAGAGATCTCGTGAGGTTGCCAGCACCACGGGCATGCAGGTTGAGCTTCCGAGCGATGAAGAGCTGAAGCAGCGCAAAGACCTCATCGAGACCGACATGGAAGAGTCGGCGGCCATCATCCCTTCAGCGGCGGTTTTCTAATGGCCGAAGACTTCAACAGACTGAAGCGTATTTCCAGGCGGTTGGTTCATGCACCGTTCCAACACCCTTGGGAGTTCCGCTTAGAGATCAGCGGCATGGCCGAAAGTCTCTCCAGACGCACCGATGGCGTGAGCGACTTCGATCTGCTGGTCAAGGACATCTCCTACGGTTCGATCACCATCGAGACCGAAGTGATAAAGGCCGGGGGGATCACGCTGACCTTCCCCGTGGGTACCGAACCTGTCACGATGACGATGACGATCAGAGACTTCAAAACCCGCCCTTTCTACCGGTGGTTCCGGGACGAGTGGGTTCCGCTGGTAGTCAACCCCGACGGCACGTTCAACCTGCCGACCCAGTACCTGAAAAAGGTCAGCCGAATTTCTCTCTCCGACCCCAAAGACATCGAGACGTGGTACATGCTCCCGACTAAGATCGGAGATGTCACCGAGTCGGTTGAGGCAGATGGGTTTCTTGAAACGCCTGTAACGATGATCCAATTCCGGTCTCAAGGCGATACCGGCACGAAAGCAACTTATCAGGAGTTTGTTGAACCCAAGTGGGCGAAGCAATAAGCATTTTGCGTAAAGGGGTGGGTAAATGGCTTGGTTAAACGCAACATTGGCCGATTCTGTGGCTGGCATGACAGCGAAGGCGAATGCCGCCATTGCCGCAGCCGAGGCTGCACTTGCAGCACTCAACAGCCAGACGACGGCGATGCAGTCCAAACTGACCGCCATGCTCGACGCGGCGACCGATAACAAGTCGATGCTCGACAAGATGGCAGAGTCCGGCTTCTACATGATAACCCTCGCGCCCCAAGTGGGTTCATGGACCGCAAGGCTGACCGGGGCGGCGAACGAGCCGATCAACTCCGGGTTTTGTGCCGGGACCGCTAACCTGATCCTTTCCGCCGACCCTGCGGTCGTGGCAAATGCCTATGCCAAGGTCAAGGCCGCGCTGCTCAAGCCGATTGACGATGCGAACAAGTTCATAGATCAGACCGATTTCTCCGACTTCATCCCGGAAGCCCCGGTCTATGACGATTTCCCCGCAGCCGAGTTGCCTGACTGGGATGTCCTGTACCCTTCAGGCCAATGGCAATCGGCCAAGCTGGGGGATGTTTTCGGCGGGGCAATGTCTGGTCTGGGTACTGCGTCGGAGGGGTTAAATAAGGGCGTCAAGGAGCTTCTAGCCACGGCCAACCACGTCGGGAAGATCACCTCCGCTTTGGACAAAGGACTGACGGCAGCACAGGACTTCATGGCGGGCTTGCAAGCTACGGGCGTTTACTCTATCATGCTGCCACCTGGGGCCGGGGGCTACCTCGACCGCCTCCAGGCCGAAGCAGGCGCACCGCCCGTCGACTCCGAAATGTATAGCGCGGGGTTCGTCTGCATCGCCGTTGCTGCCGGGGCCGAAGACCTCGCCGCCAAGTACGCCACCATCAACCAGCTCATGAAAGGCTAGAACCTATGCTGCCACGTTTTTCACTGCCGTCCAGGCCGGACATACTTATCACCATGAGGGAGGCGACCGTCGCCGAGACTCTTGACTTCGCCGGGGTCAGCGTCGGCCACGAGGAAGAGGTGACAACCCTTTTCCTCAACACCGTTCAGGACAAAGCAAGTTTCGTGGACTGCCGGACGTGGACGGCGGAAGACCGCAGGTATGCGCTGTACTGGTACTACAGCAACACCCCCGGCGACAAGGACGGCCCGCTCTCCTACGAGTGTCAGCACTGCGGGGAACTGCACCACTTCCTTCAGGACTACCGCAAGCTGGACGAGACCTATAAGCCGATTCAGGGACTACCAGAGCGAGAACTGGAATGGGAAGGCGAGAAGGTCATCGTAAGGCCAGTGGATGGCTACGGCATGGAAGAGCTGGAAGAAATGCAACTCGTGCTGGATGAAATCGGGGACGAGAACAGCGGGGAGTACCAGAGACAGGCCGCCCTTATGCGCTTCACTCGGTTTGAACTGGCTGTCAGTTTTGCCGATCCCGGCAATTGGGCGAACCGCATCGCCGACAAGCTGAAGAGCAAGAAGGATCTCGAAGCGGAAGGAAAGGCCAAGGCCGCCGAACTCCGGGCGGCAAAGCGCAAGAAGCTCATGTCCATGTCCTACGGCAAGTTTGAGCAGTTTGCGGGACTGGTCGTGGAGAAGCTGCTGGAGATGGAGCACGGGCTGAATTCGATTTACGAGGGGGGCAAAGTCTTTCTCATCACCCCGCCGCACCAGTGCCCCAAAAAGAAGGACGACAAGGAGGCAACGACCCGAATCCGGGTCACCTTTCGGAATAGCGACTACATTCCAAGACTACACTGAGGCGTCCTGGCACATCGTCCTGAACGACCTCTGCTTTTTCTGGCATCAGGATAAGGGCAGCATGCTCCAGACCGAAAAGAGCCACGTCCTTTCCTCCTATAACTCCATGCTGCGACGATTAAAAAAGTAGGGGCCTATGTTCGAAGAAACCGTCAAAACCCAGAAGGCCGAAGAGAAGGACCCGATAGAGGCTCTTTCCGAAATCCTCGAAAAGTTCGAGAGCCGCCCCCTTCTCAAGAAAATCGAGCGCAACACCGCCGTGCTGCCGACCCTGCTACGAGCCCTGACTGTCGCCAAAGGGACCAAGGCCGCGCACATGTACGTGCGGGACTTTGCCAAGATCGAAAAACCCCTGCGGCAATCCACAGAACGGCTGAAGGCGACCGCTGGCCCCGTCGCCGTGCGCCCCTCGGCGGTCGCGGCCCGGATAGCGCAAGCGGCGACAGCCAGGGCCGTCACCCGGAACGCTTCTCCGGTGCTCCCCGCGCCCGTAGTGCCTACGCCAGTTGTCACCCCTATCCCCGCCACGCCTCGCTCCGCACGAGCGGCAATTTCCCGCGCCACAACAGCCATCAATCAGCCGGAACGCGCCAAAAACGGACGGTTCAAGTCGGCGGGGGAACTGGAGAGGGAAAAGCAGCAAAGCCAAGAACCTGTCAAGGGAATGAAGGGCTGGTTTAAGGCCGCCATTGGTGCCGTCATCGGCAAGGGGAAGGATAAGGGCGGGGATATAGGGGACGCGGCAGGCAAGGCCGTTGGCGGGCCAATTTGGGAGGCTGCCAAAGAGATGCAGGGCGCTGTCGGCGAGCTGAAGGAAAAGCTTCAGGACGACAAGACCCTGTTGGGGAAAGCTTTCAAGTTCCTGGGCCGGAAGACCCGCCTTGCTACCGGACGTAACGCCGCGCCGACCGAAGGGACCGAGCAGCGTCGGCACCGCGAACTGATCCAGGCCATAGAGGGCGGTGGGCATGGCGGCGGCGGGGGCAGTGCCGGGGCTGGTATTGCCGAAGCTATCGGCGGTGGGATCACCGGGGCAACAGGCGTCAAGTTTTTGAGCAAGATTCCTGGGGCGAGCATCGCGGCCAAGGTCCTGGCAAAAGCAGGTCCGGTGCTGGGGGTGCTCGCCAGCGGGACGGTGCTTGCGGGAGCAGCCGCCGTGCTGGCTGGAGGGTCTGCGCTGAAATCCCTCTTCATGGGTGGAAGCAACCCGATCAACGACCTCTATAAGAAGACGGGATTGCCAAAAGTCAGCGAAAGCCCCGAGCAGCAGGAGATGAACCGCAGGGGTGTAGCCTTCACCAAGAAGATGAATGAGGAGAGAGTTAAACAGGGCAAACAGCCCCTAGAGTACAACCCCGTCACTGGGGATGTGATACCGCAAGCTGCTAGCGAGCAAATAGAGAAGTCCAGCAAGAAGAACGGGCTGAACTCGAACCTCATCAAGGGCGTAATCAGCACGGAAAGCCAAGGAAACCCTAATGCTAAGTCGAAGGCCGGAGCTGTGGGGCTTATGCAACTCATGCCTCGAACAGCAAGAGACCTTGGCGTTGCCGACCGCCGAGACCCAAAGGCGAACATAAAGGGGGGGACCGCACACTTAGGCCGCCTGATGAAAAAGTATGGCGGCAACGAAACCCATGCGCTTCAGGCGTACAACTGGGGCGAAGGAAACATGGACGCCTACCTAAAAACGGGACGGGGGGCGAAGGGACAAGCGATGCCGCTGGAAACAATCAACTACCCTGTCAAGGTCCAGCGCAACAAGTCAGCATATGAGCGGGGGGCTATCGTCCCGGCAAAGACGCAAATCAAGGAGGTATCCCAGCCGACATCTCTGAAGGATGTGGTTCCCGCCCCCTTGACGGCAACCCTTATGGGGACCGAAAAGCTCATATCGGCACTGAACAAGCAAGGTGCGCCCAAGAAGGAAACCGCAGGGCTGGCCCCGATCAAAACCCACTTCGATGACACGATCCTCAACCTGATGACCCACGACAGGATTTGAAGCCATGGCCGAGATAGAAGAGTACAGTTTCCTCATGGATATTGACGAATCGGGCTTAGAACGGATGTCCGATCAGCAGGCCATGGAAGAGAGAATCCGGGAGTGGCTTGCAACGCCTGAAGGGACCGTTGCGGATAAGCCGGGATGGGGTCACAGGCTTTCAAGGCTGAAGTTCGAGCCATCGGGGCCTGACACAAACGTGATGGCGGAAATGCTCATTGCTGAAAAGCTTTCCCTTGACATCAAAGATATGGTACTAAAAGGCGTCCTAGTGGATTTTAAGGAAATAGACCTTATGTATGTGGTCATCGACTTTGGCTTTGGGGCCTTTGAGGGGGATGTCAAGTTATGATTTCTGTGCAAGACGCCATAGACCAGTTCAAAGCGATCATTGGCACAGCCGCGTCTTGGGTCCGGCTGGCAAAAAGCCAGTTTGTGGACCAGATAGCGATTTTCCTGAGCTGGGCTTTGCGTGATGCGCTTTGGAAACTGGAACGGGTGAAGCAAGAATTCTTTCTCGCCACCGCCATCAACGACTCATCTGTCAGAGCCCACGCTGAAGGGCGGGAATACCTGCCCCGAAAAACGACTCCCTCCAGGGGGGCTGCACGGATAACGAATAACGGTGCCTACTCCGTTGCTATCCCGGCAGACACCCCCTTCGTATCAGTGGCACAGGTTGATTACCTGATAGAATCGGCAGTCGCCATCCTGCCTGGAGCATACGCCGACATAGAAGTCGTGCAGCTCTCCAAACAGGCACCCATAACGGTCTCAGTTTTGGAAGAGGTGCCCTTTATCGAGATTCTGTTCCCGAAAGAGACAAGCGGCAAGCTCGCGTCCTTCAGGGTGTCGGTGGATACCGGCGACGGCTTCGAGTCTTGGACCTATGCCCGTCTGTTCCAAAACTGTGCTGCCGATGCAAAGGTCTACGATGAGTTTTACAATCACAGCGGGCAGACGGGTATCCGCTTTGGGAACGGCATATTCGGGATGATACCTCCGTTCGACTCCGTGCTGAAGGTGGACTACTGGACGTCCGAGGGGGACACGGTCCTCGTGACAGGCCAGCAACTGCAACTGGTCTCCGATCTGCTGGACCTGAATGGGGACTCCGCAGACCTGGGGATCGTCACGCTGGACAGCATAGACGGCGGCGGGGCGGGCGAAAGCATCACGGAGATGCGTAAAAACCTCCATTACTGGCCACGGTATAACAACAAACTGGTATGGGATGACGATTATGCCTTCTACATCAAAAGCAGGGTCGCGGGGATCACCTGGATCAAGTGCTGGGGGGAGCAGGAGCAGGAGGCGGAAAGCGGCTTTGACGTGCAGAATATAAACAAGATTTTCGTCTCGGCCTACGCGCCGGGGAACGCGGGACTTTCCGACGAAGTGCTGGCCGTGCTGGCCGACATCCCGCTCCTGAACCGGAAGTTCAACTGGACGGCCCCGCTGCTGTCGGCATTCACCATCGCCATCACGGGCAAGGTCGGGCGGGACGTGGATATCCCTGCGGCGGTCATCGGCATAAAGGACGTTTTGATCCCGAATTACGGTCTCGATTCGGCTGCGAGGCTTGATGTTGTCCGTGTCTCGGACCTGTACGATATCGTCAAGGCAACGGGCTACTTCAACGGCCCCGGAGCCTATTATGAGATAGCCATTGCAGGGGTCACCTCGCCCGCAGAGCTGAAAGAGGCTGTGTCGCTCGACATCGAAAGCAGCACGTTTACCCTTACCTACCCTTAAAAGGAGTCTCTTATGCTTGACTGGATGGTGAAGAGACTCACCCCCGCCAAAAGGGAAGTCGCCAGATGGAGAGACCTGGGAGCCGCATTGCAGACCTTTTGGGAAACCCTCTTCGATCCCGAACTCGACAAAATTCGCCGCATGAACTCCATATACACGGCAGATCTTGACGGGCAACGCCGGATCGTCGCCGACCTGGGGGATTACTTCGAACCGGATCAGGCCGACATATCCATCCCCATATCCGTTGCCATGCGGAAGCTGGAACTGGCGATGAAGGACACTGATTATCCTATCCGTTCGGCAATCCAGCGTATCGGACTGGAAGGGTCGATAGGGGGGTCATCGCAGTCGCTCTACCTGCTTGATGGGGGAGGCAGCGGCAAGGTGGGGCGTCTCCAAGCCAGATGGAACAGGGGGGCATCTTGGCAGATCGAGGTGCAGACTGTCCAAGGGTATGAGCCGAGCGACCCCATTCTTATCCTCGACAAGGGTGAGAGCGGCAGAGTGGGGAGCATCCAGGCCCAAATCATAGGAGAGAACGACGACCACGAGGATATGTGGTACGCCACGGTAGCCACCGCAGACGGGGTGCCTTCACCGGAAGTCTGGATGAAGGATGTGGACGGAGCCCGCAAATCGGTCCTGCTTGAAGCCGAGATCATGGTGGTAGACGGAGACGGCGTGGAGACTTGGCAACTTCTGGCAGTCAGAAGCAGGTACATCAACGGCGAAGGGGTGCAGTGGCTCCCGCTATGGGCTTTGGAGTCGGACGGACCTTATGGCACCCAGTTTTACAATGAGGCGGTGGGCATCCCCGAAGGGGCCTATTTAACCTCTCGCGGGGTGATACTCGCCGACCTGCGTGCCATAGATCAGGCGTCGCTGTCTCGCATAGACGATCTGGTCAGGAATATCAAGCCACTGCACATCGTCTATGACGGGATGATTTTCATAGGCACTGATTTCTCGCAGTCTTTCAACCTCATTGCCGAATCGGATGAGCACATACTCGCCGAGGAAGGCGACAACGTTATCACGTAACAGGGAGATCTTTTTATGAAATTGTTCAGGTACGTCGCGGCCTTAATGCTGTTCCACACCGCAGCCTTTGCAGCAGACATCAAAGTCACTCAGATGCCTGCTGCGATCAGTGTCGCGCCTACCGATCTGCTGATGCTGGTGCAGGGGAGCGCGTCCAAGAAGGCGACTGTAGGTCAGGTCACACTAGGGGGTGTAGGGTATGCGGCCAATGCGGGGACGGTAGCCAACACCATCCCGGTTCGAGACGGGGTCGGCAAGCTCCCTGGCAGCATAACCGGCGATGCCGACACGGTGGACGGATTCCATGCCGCAGCCTTCGCCACGGCAGCGCAAGGGACTAACGCCGACAAGGCCGCTCCTACCGGGACCGTTATCACCTTTGCCGGGGCTACTTGCCCATCCGGGTGGCTGGCGGCAAACGGCGCGGCGGTAAGTCGGGCATCTCAATCCGTCCTTTTCGCGGTGATAGGGGTCACCTACGGCACTGGGGACGGCACTACTACCTACAACCTACCTGACCTTAGAGGCGAATTCGTAAGGGGCCTGGATAGCGGCAGGGGGGTAGACAGTGACCGCGTACTCGGTAGCTGGCAGAACCATACGTTCCAGCAGCATACTCACGGCGGGGTGCCTCTGAAAGAGAACGATGCCAGTGACGGTTCTGCCGCAAGCACCGTTTCCTTCACTGGCACCACTGCTACAACTGGGGCCGTAACCGGCAGCTACGGCACGGAGACTCGCCCGCGAAACGTGGCACTCCTGTACTGCATCAAACCCTAATCGCTGAGAATTGGAGGTTGTAATGAAATATTTGCTGATGAGCGGAAAACAGGCGGGCATTGCAGCGGCACTGATTTTCGTCGTATGGGCGGCGATGTTCGAGCCGACCCCGGACCTCGCCAGGGCCGCAACGGTAATCGGCCCCAGTTTCATGAACATAACGTCGCCGGGGCAGCAGACGCTGAGATCTACGCAGATCGGCAATACCGTGGAGATCGTCGGGACCGGCGATATAACCATTACCACGGATCGAACGGCCAAGAAATTAACCATATCGTCGTCCGGTGCCGCGAACCTTACAACCCTCACGAATCAGGCGACAGCCGCAGCAACTTCGGCGCAGTCTTCAGCCACATCGGCCATGAACGACGCGGTGACGGCATTCACCAGGGCAGATGCGGCGAGTGCTTCCGCCATCTCAGCGGCACAAGCGGCTACCAACGCATCGGCGGCGAAGTCGGCGGCGGTGCAGGCGCAGGCCAACGCAGTGCTGGCGCAGGCACAGGCGAATACGGCGGCGGCGACGGCATCGGCTATGGTGGAGACCGCAAGCAGCATAGTGATGGATGTCGAGGGGGCGGCGGCGTCAGCAGCGGCGGCGGCCATTTCGGAAGCCAATGCAGTCTTCGCCGCAAACGAAGCCGATGGAGACGCGGCGGCGGCGGAAACGTCTGCCACGGATGCCGCTACTTCGAGCACTTCCGCTTCAGGGTTCGCAGACGCGGCCAACACCTCCGCATCGCAAGCCAGCACATCGGCGGGCCAGGCGGGAACCAGTGCCAGTGCAGCCGCTTCCAGCGCCACCACGGCGACGACCAAGGCGGCAGACGCCAGCACTTCGGCCACGGCAGCGGCGACATCGGCAAGTTCCGCCGACACCTACAAAACCGCAGCAGAAACAGCCAGCACGGCGGCGACGAGCGCCAAGGTGGCGGCAGAAGCGGCCAACACGGCGGCGGGTACGTCTGCTTCAGCAGCGGCAACGAGTGCGAGCAACGCAAGTTCTTCTGCCGGTGCCGCATCTACGAGCGCCAGTGCTGCGAACACCTCGAAGCTTGCTGCCGAAACGGCGCAGACTGCGGCAACATCGGCGCAGACGGCAGCGGTCACGGCGAAGAACTCAGCAGAGTCGGCCAGCGCAGCAGCGGCCACCAGTGCGACCAACGCGGCGAACAGCGCCACGGAAGCGGGAGGGAGCGCCAGTGCGGCGGCGACTTCAGCAAGCGCGGCATCAACGCAGGCGACCAATGCGGGGAACTCAGCCACGGCGGCTAATACATCCAAACTGTCAGCCGAATCAGCTTATGACGCAGCCAGGGTGCAGACTTCTGGGGTAACCTTCAGTCTACCCACCTACGAGTTATTCTGGGGGTATGGTGGCGACCCTGCAACTACGGTAGCGATATACTCTTCTGGAGGTGCAACTATTAGTACGGTGGCTAACACCTCAGGTTCAGGCGGCCTAGCCCTGTCTATCTCCGGTGCTCCACCGTCTTGGATTGGTACACGAAAAGCTTATCCAGTAACCGAGGGACGAAAGTACAGGCTGACCGTTAAGGCAAGAAAAACTGTAGATGACGGTGGACTACTCTATATAATGTCAACACCACTAGATAGTAGCTACATGGCAATAAGGTACGACTATCTGGGTCTGCCCGCACTTGTAGTCGCTAATGGCTGGCAGACCTACAGCTATGAAATAATACCAATAGCGGGCGACAAATTTATTAGACCCGCAATTCTTCCCAACTACAACAACCTTACTGGAACAACTGAGATAGGTCAGATGTCTTTTGAAGATATCACGGAGTCAACAGCGGCAGCAACACAGGCGAGCGCAGCGGTCACCAGCGCGAATAACGCTTCCACTAGTGCGACCAATGCCGGGACGTCTGCCAGTGCAGCAGCTACCAGTGCAACCACGGCGTCTACCCAAGCGGGCGATGCCAGCACTTCAGCCTCCCAAGCATCCACTTCCGCAACAAATGCTTCTGGGTCGGCCAACAGCGCCAGCACCAGCGCCACGGCAGCGGCCAACAGTGCGACCAATGCCGGGGACAGTGCTGGTGCGGCGGCCACGAGCGCAAGCACGGCTTCAACTCAGGCGACCAACGCAGGGACGTCTGCTTCGGCGGCGGCGGTAAGCGCCGTTACCGCAGCATCAGAGGCCGCAGGTGCCAGCACCTCGGCGAGTGCAGCATCGACCTCGGCGAGTAGCGCATCGACCTCGGCGGGGGCGGCTGGCACGTCGGCAACAGCGGCGGCGGCAAGTGCGACGGCGGCTAGCACCTCGGCGGGTAGTGCCAGCACCTATGCCAGCCAAGCTTCTACGTCGGCAGGCAATGCGGCGACCAGTGAGACCGCAGCGGGAACCAGTGCAAGCAATGCCAGCGCCTCTGCCAGCACTGCGTCATCGCAGGCAAGCAGCGCATCTACTTCAGCGGGTAATGCCTCTGCCAGCGCCACGGCGGCAAGTAACAGCGCCACTGCCGCAAGTACGTCAGAAGGGAATGCCCTTTCCTACTCGAATAGCGCAGCGTCGTCATCCAGCACCGCTTCGAGTGCAGCTACCACGGCAGGAACTCACGCAAGCAACGCCTCTGGGTACGCGACAAGCGCGGCGACGAGCGCCAGCGAGGCCGACACGGCGGCGAACCAGTATTCCGCTCAGTACACTCTCAAGGTCGATGCCAACGGGAAGGTTGCGGGGATCGGGCTTTTCTCGGATGGTACTCTAGGGAGCCATATTGATTTCACCGCCGATGCCATTACCATAGCTTCGGGCAAAACAAGTCCAACCGATACCACTACAGGGTACTGGCTGGGAAATGATTCAGGGACACCTAAACTCAGTATTGGCAGCAGTACCAACTATATGAAGTGGGACGGCACAAGCCTGAATTACACGGGAAAGATTAATGGCGACTATATCGTAAGGGGGAAGGTTTTCGCTAATAGCACCATAGAGGGTTCTGGATTCTATATTACCAAAGGCAGCACTGGCAGTTGGATAGTCTGGTTCACCGCCCCGTTCACTGCGGAACCTACTGTTACGATTACACCCCTAAGATTCGGAAAGGGAGCTGCCGTATCAATGTCGAGCAGTGGTGTTGGTGATTTTGGTGTTTACACAACGCTAGAGGACGCTGGGGGTGTTGCTCAGTATTCGGACGAAAGTTTCTCTTTTATAGCGATTGGGCCGCGATAAAGTTGTGGGCCAGTTGATATTAGCATCAACTGGCCCACAACGGAAATCCAGGTTAAGGAACAATAACGCCCGAATACAGATAGCCAACACCCCCCGTAATAGTTACTAATTTGAAATCGCTGGGTACAAACTTGGTAACTCTCATAGACTCCCCGCTGGAGGGCAATATGTCGTAGCCGGGGTCGTAGAAAACTAGGTATTTGTGCCCATCAGTGGCAGTTATGAGGGTATTGCCCCTTTCATCGCCAGCCACACTGGCGACATCGGCTATTACCTCCGCGTATTCCACCATTTTGGGCGCGTCACTCTCAGGTGAACTGCCGCAGGCCGTTAGCGAAAACATCAGGATGAGAATCGTTATTGCCAGCTTCAAATTTGTCATTTCGTAGCCCCTTTTCAGAAAGTTATGGTAGCTCCATTTATACCCCTTTTAGATTATCTGTCAAACAAATAATGCAGCAAAAAGGGCTTCCAATAAAAATATTGTGAATTGTCAATTAATCAAGTATCTTGTGGGGCAAAAAACAGGAGGGGCGGCATGGTAACGATAGAGTTTGAGGACTACACCAAAAAGGGGCTCAAGTCGCTCCTCCAGAAGTTCGATAAAGCAGGGCTCCCGGTAAAGGAGACCGTGGCCGACAACAAGAGCAAGCGCGAGAACGGTTACGCCATCAAGGCGGCTATGCTCACCTTCGAGAGCGGTCAGACTCTCGTGCTGAAGATCAAGGCCGGGGGAAGTCTCTATCAGGCAAAGCTGAACGGCAAGGTCCTGGCGATCAAGAACTACATCAAGCCGGACACCTTCACCGATGAGGTCCTGGCCTACGTCAAGGAGAATGAGCCCGCCTACGCGAAGCAGAAGGAAAAGCAGCTTTCGCGGGTGAAGGTCATCGCCCCCAAGGTCAAGGCGATCAACACCAGCACTGCCGAGCAGATTCACACCTTCACGGCGTCCTTGGAGGAGTTCAAAGGACAGAACGGGGCTGTGCAGGAGCAGATTGCGGCACTCCAGCCCGTTGTGGTCGAGAAGGACAGGAGCCTGCTGAGACTCCAGGCACAGATCGAAGAGGAAAACAACAAATCGACCGTTCTGCAAAGGCAACTCGAAAACCTGAAGAGCGGCATCATGGAGAGCGCCAACGATGGGCAACTCATGGAAACGCAGTGCCCCAAGTGCGGAGCAGTGATGGACGATTGCGAAGGCGGCAAAAAATGCCCCGCATGCGGTTGTCAAATCGACGGCACGGGGGCAATCCTCGAAGCCGCAGGCACCGCCCCGGTGCAGATCGACCGTATCCGTATCGCGCAGGATCTGCTGCACGGCAGAGCAAGACACCCGAAACTCACCGCTGCCTTCATCGAGGGATTCAACAACTCCTGCGAGATCAACGACGCCATCGCCTTCATCGAGAGCTTCACCGATGACGAGCTGATGGGGTTCCTGAAGGCCGAAGAGAACATCTTTGAGTCGGTGCAGCTCAAGGCAGAGGGGAAGATTGCCCGACTCACCAAGAAAGAGTTCCTGACCGGCATCAAGGCCCCGGAAGATGCCGCGATCCTCGAAGCCGTCGACCTGTTCAACGCGCATCAGGAAGAGCAGGACATGCCGGGGCGGGCGATGATTCTGGAGTGGGGCAGCGATAACGACGGCAACCCGGATAATGGTGTTGAAACAGGCTCCCCTGCCGAGATTATCGGCGTTCCCGATGGGCGTGCTACCTACGCCGAACGCTCCGAGTCTACCGGCTGGGCGGTTTTCCAGGACACCACGATTCTCTCCCCCTTCACCTATCCGGCGCCTATCGTTGCAACCAGCGGTTCCCGTGGCGATTGCCCGAAATGCGGCAGCGACATGACCGCCTGCGAGGGAGGCAGGGAGTGCCCCGCCTGCGGGTGCAAGACCGACATGGACGGCATGGTGATGGAGAGCGCCAAGCCCCATAGCAACGGTACCGAAGTCACCCTCAAGGGCCACCGTGAAGAGGGCGACGCGCTCGCGGGCAAGAAGGTGCTGATTCTCGAATCCGTCCCGACCGCTCATGGCCCCTTCTACAAGGTCCAGCACGAGGGGATGATCTACCGGGGCATAGCGCCCGCGATGATCCTCGAAGGCATCGGGCTGGAGATCGACAGGAGCGGGGAGCACGACATTGACGACCCGCTGCATGTTGACGACCCCGAGCACGATCAGGGGGCAACAACCCACAAGCCGTGCCCGTGGTGCGGAGCAGACGTGCAGGAAAATGTCTGCATCAACTGTCACCGGCAGTACCCGATGGCCGTGCAGGACAGGAAGACCTGGGAGGCCGCCAACAAGCCGCTTCCGGCCAACGATTTCCCCGAGCAATACGAATAGCCATTAATTTCCCGGAGGGAGGGACACCAATGTTATACCGCATGCAGGACGCAAGGAAGATCAGAATCACCTTTGACCCGTTTGCCAAAGGGTTCACCCCGGAGCAACTGACCGATGCTCACTACCGCCTCACCTGTGACCCGAAACAGGCGCTGCTGATTCTGGAGTGCGCCGACATGGCCGACATGGACGCGGAGTACGGCGGCGAAGAGCAGACCTGCAACGGCTGTTCTGGCAACTGCGCGGGCTGCGGCAATGCGCGGGACAACGGGATGGTTCTGGAGGCGGTGCGGGTTCGCTCCTTCTCCCGGACGGCACAGACCATGATGGCCCTCGCCAAGTCCCTGAACCGGTACATGGCCGACAAGGGTCTGACGGTAGGAGAGGCCAACATCGGCAAGCCCCGGCAGTCCGGCATGTTCGCCACTGTGACGGTGCAGTTCCCTGTTTCGGACGGGCAGGCGATCACTATCGTTTTCCACTCCCCGGACAACAACAAGATGAAGATCACCGCCGCCGACGAGATACTGGCCTTCCGCTGGCTCTTGAACAAGCGGGACATCACCGTGGCCGTTTCCCCGGAAGGTGAAGCCGACGTGTCTCTGGAAGAAGTAGGCAAGCGCGTCGCCATGCTGGTAGAGAAGAACGCCAAGGTCTTCGCTTCCAAGTCCAAGGAGATAGCCGACCAGAAGACGGCGCTCGCCGACGTGCAGACTCAGGTTGCCACGGCGCAGGCCGAGAACCAGACCCTGATGGCGACCCTCACGGAGACTCAGGCGCAGGCGGAAACGCTCGACGGTGACATCCAAAAGGCGACCGAGCAGCTTACCAAGGTGCAGGCGTTCAACGCTGAACTTGAAACCCAGATCAGCTCCCTTCAGGCCGTGCAGAAGGGGAACGAGGGTAAAGCTCCGGGGGAAGGGGCGAAAACCCCGGAACAGGTGCAGGCCGAAGCGGACGCGGCAATAATCACAGGTTCGGTTGATAAGTACGTTAATGAAATGTCCGGTAGAGGGTTCACTGTGAAGCCTCTAGGAGAAGGGCTGTCATTTCAGGGCGCGTCCTTTGATGACCCTTCTGGGGAGGCTGCTGGCGGGCTGGCATTGAGATCCTTTTACTATCCTTCGGGTAAGGGCGGCTTTACCGTGCAGGCTTCTCTTAATGCCGGGGCAGGCAAAGTTGCCGAAGACTCTGCCGAGTACACGGCCAAGTCGTTTGCGACACTCGATGGCATGTTTGCAAAAGCCCTCGCATGGATAGACAAGAAACTGGCAGGGATGAAGAAGGCGGAAGCCGAGGTTGTCAACCCGCCTCTTGAAGTCCCTGTTGGGACGCCAAAGGAAAATAGTGTCTTCTTTGCAGAAGGACCAGTACGCAAAGGGTTATCCTCTACAGAAATAGACGCAGAAACACAAGCTTGGCTTAATAATGCCATGGGTGAGGCTACAGCCAAAGTCCGTAGTCTCAACCTACCGGCTGAATTCAACGAGCAGGTAGACCGATTTGAAAAATCAATCGGCAACGTAGTCACGCTGAATGACCAAAGAGTAGCCGATGACGGCAATATGGTCTGGTTTATGATACGTAATGCACTCAAGATCGACGCCGCAGAAGTGGAGGATCGCGTTTATCAGTATCAAGTAGAGGTAATAGCCAGAATCAAAGACGCAGGAGATCAGGCGATACCGACCGACACCAACCCCGACCGCGCCGAAGAGAACGAGGCCGTCACCATCCTGAACGACATCATCGCCGGGGCCTATGCAACCAGTACCGAAATGGATGCGGCTCTTGACGAGGCGGCATCAGCACTGGAAGCCGCTGGGATGATGGACGACCCCGCAATCGACAAGCTGCTGAATGAAGCAGCCGATGCGCTTACGGTCAAGCTCCAAGCCGAATCGGCGGGGGTGTAACATGGCCCTTTCCTTTTCCGAGAGACGAAGCCTTCAAAAGACCGTCATGACCAACCTCGCAGCCCTTGCGGCGGGGAAGGTCACCTTTTCCGACCGGCGCAGACTCCAGAAAGAAGTCATTGAGGCCATGGCGAAGTTGAACGCCACGGCCCCGGCAGTAGTGACCGAAACGGGCAAGCAACCGTGGGAACTGACCTACAGCGTAATCAAGGACGCTCTGGACTTCATTGATTTGGCGGGCAGGGATAAGGCCGCGTCATTGATTGCAGCACTCTATCCTGAAAACGCTGATGAGACGTCACCCCGTCTTGATTTCACAAGCCTTTCAAGGAGGCACAAGGATTCAATCAGGCAGGCACTCGCAGACGGCAAGACCGTCCCGCCTGAAGTCCTTGCTGAGTATGCAGAGTTTTCGCAAGTCAACCTCCCGCCCATCAACCAGAACCTCGCCGACCTTCAGTCGGGCAAGTTCGACAGTCTCGACCCTCTGGCCTTCCTTGGCAAGCTGAAGTCCATCGCCGACGCCATCAACGACATCGAACCCCTGAAGGGTCCGGCCATCGCCTACATCGAGAAGAACAGTGACAAGGTGAACTCCATCATGGAGAGTGCCATGCACGAGGCTTTCGGGAAGCTCTGGAGCGCGGGCGCGGGGGCGTAGATGCAAAAAACCATCTGTGTCGACTTCGACGGGGTAATCGCCGACTACAGCCAGGGCTTTCAAGGCAGGGAGGTATTTGGCGAGCCTTTGCACGGGGCGGGTTCCAGCATGGGGGCGCTCAAGGAGGATGGCTGGAGGGTCATCATCTTCACCACGCGCCCGAACACCCCCGCCTTGCGCGAGTACCTGCGCGAGAACGGCATCCCCTACGATTACATCAACGAGAATCCCGACCAGCCGAAGGGGGCCAATCCAGGGAAACCAATAGCCAGCGTCTACCTTGACGACCGCGCCTTTAGGTTCAAGGGGTGGGCCGATTTCCGCTATGCTCTTGACGCTATGGTGAAAGAAAAGATCCTGGAGTCTGCCGCTTCCGACGACTGGCAGGGGCTAAAGCTGCTTTTGGAACCGTCACAGGCCCCCTTGATTTTAGAGGGTGCCATCACCCCGGACGACGACCTGCTCAACGAGTGGTGGGGTAAGATTTGGCCCCAGTATGAGGATGAGGGGTACACGAAAGACGAGATAAGGGGGTACATCCTTAGTGGCAACTGGGATGCCGACCATCTCCGCAACGACATCGCCGAGCATGACGCCAAGTATGACGACGGCCCCGGTATTGTGCTTTCCGACAGTGCGGCGGAAGAGGCGCAGACCTACGCCGTCAAGGGTATTCGGAACGCTCCCGACTTCGCTTCCCTGGCGTCGTGGTTCGCTTCCGCTTTCGACAACGGGCCAGCGGGGGAATTTACCGGTGTCTCGGACGCAGCACGGAACATTGACGCCGTTTGGTCGGTTGCCAACCGTCTAAAGACTTTACGCGCAATCCATGATGACGAAAACGCGGATATTGACGACCGACTGGAGGCGACCAAGGAATTCAATACCATCGTGATCGACTATCAGATCGGCCTTGGAAATGGCGCGTTTATCTACAAGGACACCGTCACAAGGTTGACAGGCGTAGACGTCAGCAAACTCAAAATGCCGATTGAGGGAACCGTGTACGGCAACATGAAACTCGCCGCTTATCGTGATGAGGCTCAGAACGTATACGCCCGCGCAGGAGTGGCACCGCAGGCCGCACTCAGGAGGATCAAAGCCGCCAACGACGAAGTGACCCGCGCCACGGAAGAACTGAGCGCCAAGGTGACGCCGATCAACCAAGCATGGGATTCCCGACGTATAGCTATCCTCGATCAAAATAGTTACAAGGAGAAACAGCAGGAGATCAAGGATGTTGAGGCGGCGTTCAGGGCGAGGCGGGAGGAATTGGGCAAAGAGCGGCCCAAGGATTTCTCCTACGCTATCGGAGCCAACCAGGCGGATTACCTGCGGACCTACGAAGAATGGTCAGCGAAGATGCAGGCCATATGGGATGAGCAGGGTGACGCACTCGGAAAGATCCGGGACGAGCTACGGGCGCTCTATGCCGCCGCCGAGCAAGAGGCAGGCGACATCAACGCGGAGACGGCCCCCTTCCTCGAAGAGTACAAGCGTTTCACCGACGCACAAAGTGCCGAGATAGCCGCAGCTCGTGCCGATATCGGCAAGATCAAGGAGCACGTTATTGCCGTTTCCCCTGTGTCGCAAGAGACCGCCGAGCAATGGTTCAAAGACATGGTGTTGATCCCCAAGAACATGCAAGCCAACTTAAAGAAACGCGGCTATGACATGGAGACCTTGCAGCGGGACATGACGGAGTTCCATCGCCTCACGGGTGGGAGGCTCCCCCGTATCAGCTTTGAGACCAAAGGGGGTGGCAGGGCCGCAGCGCAGCCGGGGATAGGAGTGGTGTATGTGGCCGGTGACTTCCCGCGTCAAACCCTTTTCCATGAACTCGCTCATATCCTAGAAGACGACGAAAGGACCCGTATCATAGCCAACAGTTTTCTTGACCAGAGAACCGGGAGACTGGAAGAACGGAAACTGAAAAGATTGTCCGAACTCACGGGGAACCCTGGCTATAAATCTAGCGAGGTAGCGTTCCCTGATAGTTTCGTCAATCCTTACGTGGGGAAACATTACAGCGACGGGGCAACCGAGGTCTTCTCTATGGGGATGCAGTATTTCTCTTCACCGGAGGCTATGGCGACCTTACTGGAGAAGGACCCCGATCACTTCAACTTCATGCTGGGCTATGCCGCTACCTTGCCACGGATTGACAAGGCCAAAGTGGAGGCACAGCAAAAGGCCATGGGCGAAAAGAAGGATGCCTTGCAAACCTCAGAGGAGTTTTTAAAGTCCATCGACAAGAAAATCGCCAAGGCAGGGGATTTCTGGACTAAAGAGAATATTGGTATTATCAATGGCTATCGGAATACGTTCTTCGCGCAATATGATGGTCCTGACTATCACAAAGAGGGCGTGATTTCGCGCCATCAAACGTGGTCAGTCAAGGGAGAAAAGAATATCAAGCGGGCTATCTGGATCTGGATTGCGGCAGGCAAGCCGATGAGCGGAGATTTCTACATTGATAACCTAGTCAACGATGTATTCAGCCGAAAGAAGATAGAGATCACCGGCAGTTTTGCCAAAGACCCAGCCATACAGGGGGCGCTATGACCTACTTTCCCATTACCCCCTACATCTTCGCAGTGGTAACTCTTGCTGGTACGGTTAAGATATCCTTTCCGGCAACCCAATGGGACATAGCAGTATCCCCGGAAACGGACGGCCCCGGCGCGGCCATTCTTGCGGGTTACTTGGCAGAGTACGGCATAGGTTTCAGGGGCCAGCTTTTCACTCTGGAAGCCGTTTCTCCCATGGACCTACACCATGCCCTTCTGATGAACGCTACAACGCACCACGGCCCTCTCATAGTCTCCTTTGACGTGATAGGGTATGTTCCCGAAACGAACCCGGACGCCGAGGATGACAGCCGGTGGGCTGATGAAGAGGATGATGAGGACGATGGAAACATGGGGATCAGTGCGGTGCTGGAAAGCGCAATCGCAGAGGATTGGCGTGAGGAACTTTATGCTGCCATGGCGGAAGACGGCCATTTATTTGAGTCTTCTGCTGAAGATAACGAATGGCGTCTCAAGCCGAGCGTACTGGGGCGGTTGCAGGGTAAAGCTTTACAGGAAGTCAGGGCACTTGGTTTCGATACCGAAGAAAGCGCCATAGTGATTGACGGTAGCGCTATCGCATATATCCGTACAAAACATGGCAATCAACTCACTCAGGAGGATGAAAAATACCTCAAACTTGCGGTAACCCATCCTACGGAAATCTTGCCAAATATCGACAAGGGCGGATTCATGGGGGTGGGCCGCTCTAAGAGCGTCCTGATGATCTATCGTGGTGACAAGGATTACATGACGATTGTGGAGGTGGGGCCAAAGGACGGAACAAATGTAGTATGGAACTTTTGGAAGATGAAGGGGGCCAAGGCGAGTAATTACTTGGCTAAATTTAGACAAGAAAAAGCCCGCATTCTTCAGTCTGGAGGGGCGACCATAGCTATCCCTCGTGTTCCTCCTACCAATGGAGGCAGTGGCAAACCGGAGGGTCTTCCCGGAAGTCAGACTGAAGAAGCGGGTTCTTCAGATTCAAAGGTATCAAAAGACGGCAAGCCTGTCAAGCCTATCCTCGAATCTGCCACAGCCGAAGAGGTACACGCCGCCGCTCACGAGGCCGCCACGAGTCACCTGAACGACCTCCCGGAGCCGACCGAAGCGCAGAAGCTGGTGGGGAAGTACAAGATGGGGCACGTCCGTATGCACGGGCTTGACATCACCATCGAGAACCCCAAGGGCTCCGAGCGTAAAGGGATCGACCCGGACGGCAAGCCGTGGGCCGTCACCATGCCCTACCACTACGGCTACATCAAGGGAACGCTTGCCGTGGACGGCGACCACGTTGACTGCTGCATCGGGGATCACCCGGAGAGCGAGCTTGTTTTTGTGACGGACCAAGTAGACGCTAAAACTGGGCGCTATGATGAGGTGAAGTGCATCCTTGGCTGCCTCTCTCAGAAAGATGCTCATACCCTATTCATTTCTGGGTTCAGCGACAACAAGGGGGCGAAGCGGCTGGGGGCGATGACCGCGCTGCATATGCCGGACTTCAAGTCATGGCTCTCCGGGGATACCACAAAGCCGCTTTCGGATGCGATTATGGAGGCGGCCTTCACCGAGTCCGAGTTACGAGAATGGGCGCAACGCTCCCCGCTTGCATGGAAAGCCCGGATTCTTGACGCAGTATCCTTTGACGACATACAAGCGGCTTTCGCGCAGAAATGGCCGGGGGTCATCTCCCCGCCTGCTGCTGTCAGATATAGGGGGATGGAGAACCTACACCCAACGGCAATGGCCGAAGTGGAGAAAGTGCTAGGCCAGATAGTGAACGATTTTGGACTGCCTGAGATCGGCGTTTCCGTGGGAACTGATAGCCGTAGGGCGCTGGGCACTGCAAGCTGGGGCGGTTTTTCGCTGAACAAAAAGTTTGAGAACAAGCCGCTAAATGAAATAGACAAGGAATTGCAGCTTCAGTACAGGTTAGGCTGGGTTACGGCGCACGAAGCCGGACATGTCATTGAACATATTATTGAGGATGCTCCCGATGTAAGGGGAGAAAAAAACCTTGGGTACCAGCGGGCTATAAGGAAAATCAAAGCCGATCAAGCCAAAGATACCAGCGCAGATGGTGGTACTGTTACGCTCTATGCTCAGAAAAACAACAGCGAGTTTGTAGCAGAGCATTTTGCCGATGCGGTCATTAGGGGCGACAAGGCAAGCCCCTATTCCAAACTGGTATACCAGACACTAAAGGAGTGGTATGCCAAAAACAAATACAAAAGTTTCAGAGATGCCAGTAACGGGTACAAGCAAGAGCTGGATAAAGAGCGGGCGATTAAAGCCGAGAAACTTGCACGGGCCATAACCAAAGAGACTCTGCCCGGAAATGGCAGCATCGTAGAAGATAAATTCGGCAAGGAATATCTGGTTATGATGGCAAGGAACAGCATTGTCAATGTCGTGCCAATCATAGACGGTAAGGCGCAAGTCAACTCAGAGAGTCGGATTTCATTCAACATAGACCCCGGCTTTACACCGGCATCCGATCAAACTAGGAACCAGCCATTATATACGACAGGACGTGACTATTATGCAGATTGAAACCGACGAGCATGGCTCAGTTACGCATGGCCCGACTTTCAGTGCAGACGAACTTATCCAATTGCAGGCGTTTAAGGACGAAATGGACGCAGCATATCCTCACGACGATGGCTCCAAGTGGAGTAATGAGGCTACACCTGTCAGGGTGAAATACAACGGGATATTGACTGTGGGGCTCATCCCCGACGATGACATGGTTCATATCCCCATAACGCCCTACGTTTTCCCTCTTAGGGGATAACGGCATAGAATAAGCGTGGACTTTCCTTGCAGTTTTGACATACAATGCCGTCGCAATTCGACCGTCATAAAGGAGCGTCCACGCAATGAGAGTAAATCCCGGAACCGGCGCACTTGGTTATGCCAAGCTGTCGTTACAGCAGGCGACCTCATTCCTCGACTTCGCCGAGGTTTTCAAGACCCTCTTCAAGATCAGCATCCCCGGACAGGACCCGCCGAAGGACCCCAACGACTACAAGAACGAGAACAGCGACTACGGCCTGCTGGTTCGCGGCAAGAAGGCTCGCGAGAAGCTGAACAAGGCGGCCAAGGAAATTCTCTCCCGCGTGACGAACCCCGCCGACCTCAACGAAGAGGAACGGGCCATCCTGAAGCAGTATTCCGGCAAGGGGGGGCTCTCCGACAACTCCCAGTACGAATACTACACCCCCCAGCACGTCGCTGAAGGCGTCTGGAGCGGCCTTGTAGCCAACGGCATGAGTAACGGCAACATCCTTGACCCCAGTTGCTTTGTACCCACAACCTTGGTCAAAACACGCGAGGGCCGTAAACCGATCAGCGAGATACTGAACGGGGATCAGGTTTTCTGCCATGACGGCGGGTACCACGAAGTTGTCAATCTAGTTTCCCATGACGTTGAGGCAAGCCTTGTTGCTATCGAGGTGTCTGCCTTCCCCTCCCCACTTGAATCAACCTCCGACCATGAACTTTACGCGGTACAGACTAAAAAATGCACCGCAAGAAAAGACAGGCCATGCCATGTGCAGCAGGGTGAAACGTGCCAGTACCTTCAGAGGTACGGTTCAAAGACACGCAAGCACCGTTGTGGTGAGCCGTGGAAGTCTTACGTGCCATCGTGGGTGCCCGCTGAAAAACTCCAAATAGGGGATTGCCTTGTCGAAGTTTTTGACCGCACGGTAGAGGATGTTTCGACGCTGGTTCTATCGGAAGAGCGTACTGCTAATCTGCGCGGGCCACTCTCCATAGACTGCGACATCGCCTTACTTAAAGCCATAGGCATCTACCTCGCGGAAGGCTTTGTAGACGAAAACTCAGTCATTTTCGCCTTCAGAGAAGATGAAACGGACATGCACGAAGCCCTCATCTCAGCTTTCGAGCCCCATGGATGGAAAGTCAATGTCGTTGAGAGAGAAAACAACGAGTCTTCGCGCTTCATGGTGCATTCGCGCTCCCTTGTCGGGTTGATGAAGCAGTTCGGGCGTGGCGCAGAAAATAAAGCTATTCCAGCATGGTGCATGACTCTGCCATTGGAGAAGCAGGCCGCGTTGCTTTGGGGTATTTGGCGGGGCGATGGTAGCACGAGCAAGGACGGGATCACGGCGGTTGCGTCCGTAAGCAAAGAACTTGCTTTTGGAATAAGGGATATCCTCTATCGTTTTGGAATAGTCCCAAGCGTGGGGATAAGGACCGCGCTCAAGCCGGAGACCAAGCTCATTTTGGGGCAAACTATTACGCGGCAGTTGCCGATGTATAGTGTCGATATCTACGGGGAGCATTTGGAAAATGCGGCAAAGGTTTTCGGTATCCAGCACCCGCAGATCGAAGCCCGCTCGCATACCCGGAACCTGTCTGGAGTAGTTAAAGACGGCATGGTTTTCCACAAGGTCAAACAGACGTCAAGGTTCGACTATGCCGGGAAGGTTCACGACCTGACAGTCGAGGGCGCACATAGCTATACCGCTGGCCCCTGTACCGTTCACAACTGCGGCCACGGCATGTTTTCGGCGACCAAACCGGCAGGCATGGTCATCACCGGCTGCGACCTCGACCCCGTGGCATCCAAGGTGGCGCAGCTTCTCAACGCAGGCGACTCCATCACCAACAAGAGCTTCGAGAAGTTCTGCTCCGACACCCCGGACAACTCCTTCGACGGCTGCTGCACCAACGTGCCCTTCGGCGACGCCCGTGGGGCCTACAAGTTCGATGACCCCCCCTACAAGAACGAGGGGAAGATTCAACGGTACTTCATCTCCCGGATTCTGGACAAGATCAAGCCGGGGGGGCTCGCCGTCCTGATCGTTCCTACCGACATCGTAGGGGCCAAGGGCTCGACCGACTGGGCCAAGTGGCGCAACTCCGTTTCCCGCAAGGCCGAGTTCCTTGGCGCTCACAAGCTCCCTTCCAAAACCTTCGCAGCACAGGGCACCGATACCGTCGTGGACGTGGTTGTCTTCCGCAAGCACCCGCAGAGCCTGCTGGACATCGTGAACGACCTCTCCTTCGAGACCCTGATGAGTACCAACGTCATCTTTGACGAGTTCATTGCAGGGCGCTACTGGCTGGGCGAGGGGCGGCCCTTCATCATGGGCAAGTGGGTCCCGAAGATTGCAGGCGACAGGTTCAGCCGGGAAGCCGTGGACGGCGACGTGGACGACGCGGGACTGAAGGCGAAGCTGGCCTCACGTTTCGTTTCCCGGATCGACTGGGCCGCGCTCGCCGTGGCAGAGCCGGTGCCCCGCAACTACGTGGAAGGCGACCGCAAGGTGATAAACGGCATCGAGTGCGAGATGCAGCAGGGCGCATGGACCCGCGTGGCTTCAGTGGACGACAAGGAGGCCCTTGACCCGCAGAAGTACGGCGCTGCCAGCATCGAAGAGCTGAAGGCTCGCCTCGACTCCCCCAAGGGCTGCCTTTCCTTCACCGCGTACCAGCTCTTCGCCATCTACAAGACCTACCCGGACCTGCTGTCGGCCCTCGCTTCGGCATCGGTAGAGTTCGCCATGAGCCAGCCCAAGGAAGAGCTGGCGGAACAGCTCTTCAGGGGCTCCATCATCGGCGGAATGATTGCCCGCTATCAGGATCGGTTCAACAACGGGAGCGCCGACGACTCCGAGCGCCTTGCGCTTCAGGACCTCATCTCAAACGAGATCGACCGCTTCGGGCACCCGAAGAACAACCGGGGCATCATGCTCACCGGGGAGTCTTCCAAGATGTTCGGCCTGTTCTCCAACGCCCTTGACGAGAAGGGGAACTTCTCCGACCTCTTGAACGGCACCCTTGAGGACTCCGGGCGGCATCTCCAGTACGACTCTACCAACGTGCAGTCGCTGGTGGAACACCTGTTCATCCGGGAAGGCATCCAGACCATCGAGCTTGACGACGTGCAGAAGCTCTACACCGGGGGGCTGCCGGTGGCGTCTCTGGGCGACCTCGCCGCCTTCGACAACGTAGCCATCTCCCCGGACGGGATCATCTACCCGATGTCCCGCTACTGCTCCGGCGACATCTATCCCAAACTTCAGGCCCTCTACGCCGCCATGGCCGACGAGACCGACGAGCGGATCAAGGCGAAGTACATGCAGATGATCGGGATCATCAACGGCAAGAGGAAGAAGACCAAGCCGGAAGATGTCGCCTTCGACTTCAACCACAAGTGGTACTCCAAGAGCTACGTGCTGGACTTCCTGAAGGAAAACGGCTACCCGCAAGTCACCTACGGCAGCGAGCAGGAAGTGCAGAAGGAAGACCCCTACTCCGGCAAGATGCGTACCGTGAAGGAGTGGGTGCAGGACCCGGAGAACCCCTTCGGCTCCTTCCGCATTCTGGGGGGCAAGAAGCCCGCAGGCTTCGACCTCCAGTTCGAGAACTACATGAACGGCAAGCCTATCAGGGGCGGCAAGGATGACGACGACGGAGACCTGAAAAAGCAGTATTACGACAACATCAAGAACTTCCGCGAAACCTTCAACATGTGGATGCAGCAGCAGCCCAACATTGACGAGCTGGCGGAACAGTACAACATGAAGTTCAACGCCTTCCTCCCCCCTGAGTACGAGATGACCGACTTGGGGCTTCAGGGAGTCAGCAAGAAGATCGTGCTGCACGGCTACCAGAACGCGGCTATTCGGCGTTTTTCCGAGGAAGGGCGGGGTATCCTCGCCGACGACGTGGGACTGGGCAAGACGCTCCAGACGCTGGCCCTTGTCAAGTACAACCTCCAGATGGGGCGCAGCAAGAAGACCTGTATCGTGGTTCCCAAGGCGGTCTTCTCCAACTGGTATCACGAGGCCCGCAACTACTACGAGGGGATGGACGACGCGCTGTTCGTGGGGATGCGCTTTGACCGCGCCAAGGACGGGGTAATCCTTCAGGAGCCGGTTCTCGATGAGGCAGGGAACCAGAAGATCAACAAGTACACCAACGAGGCCATGTGGCAGGACAAGATAGCCTCCGGGGAGTTCGACGCCACGGAAGTCTATGACGACATGTGGCAGATTCCGCAGAGCAACGTGAAGCTCGTGGTGATGACCTACGAGAAGTTCAAGAGCATACCGCTCCGGCCCGACACGAAACAGGGGTTCATCGACAAGTGGAGCCAGCGCGGCCTGCTCTCCAAACAGGCCATCAAGGCCAACTCCGAAGGGAAGGACGACGAGGTAGGCGACGAGAAGAGCCTGAACTACAACGAGGTCAAGCAGGTAGAACGCGCCGAGGGCAAGTTCGCCGATACCGGGGCCAAGAAGGGGGAGCTGCCGTACTTCGAGGACATGGGCTTCACCGACGTGATAACCGACGAATTCCACTCCTACAAGAACAGCTTCGAGGCAGGCGAAGAGGCCAGCCGCCTTGCCTACGTCTCTACCGCCCCGGCGTCACAGCGCGGGCTCGACATGCAGATGAAAATGGGGCACATCCGGGCGACCAACAACGACCGGGGCTCCTACGGGCTCACGGCGACGCCCGTCACTAACTCCCCGGTGGAAATCTTCAACATGCTGGCCTACGTCATGCCGCTGGAGGAATTCGAGCGGTTCGGCGTCTTCACCCCCGACGACTTTATCCGGGTCTTTGGACAGAAGGACATCGTGGACAAGATGACCATCGCCAACGAGACCAAGGCGACGGAAGGGCTTGTCGGCTTCCAGAACCTCGACGGGCTCCGCAACATCTTCCACAAATACTGCCTGCTTCGCACGGCAAAGGACGTGGACCTCGATCTTCCCCCCAGCGAGGAATTCCACGAGGAAGCAATCCTCACCGACGAGCAGCAGGGTATCTATGACGAGCTGAAGGAAGAGGCCAAGGCCGCGACCAAGGATGACAGCTCGAAGTTCTCCGGCGACCCCCGCCCCGTCTTCTCCATCATCCGTGACATGGAGCAGGTTTCCATGGACCCGGACATCTTCCACAGACGGATGACCTTTCACTTCGCCAAGGGGGATCAGGAGAAGGTAAAGCAGCTTTTGAAGATCATCCCGCAGGAAGTCTCCGTCCGGGTCACTCCCCGCGTGGGCGACCCGGAGTATGACCTCGAAAGGGCCGAGATGGGCGAGCCCCAGAAAGCGGTGAGCCGTATCTACCGCCTGCTAGATTCGCTGGAGACGGACCTGAAGGGGGATGTCTTCATCGTGCGCCTTGCCGACGCCTTCGAGCCGTTCCTGATGGACGCCAAGAAGCTCCGGGACGTGAAGCTCGACGTGGGCACCGTGGGGCACCCGCTCACCCCGAAATACGCCCTGCTGGTGGACAGGGTGCAGAAGATCCACGAGTTGGGCGGCAAACAGATCATCTTCAGCGATGAGAAGGCCCAACATCAAAAGGTGGCGCGTATCCTCACCCACTATCTGCCGATGCTCCGGAGCAAGATCGGCATCATCAACGCCGACGAGGCGAAGGGGAGCGAGCTTCAGCGGATCAGCGACCGCTACAACTCCGGGGAATACTCCATGGTCATCTGTAACCAGAAGGCCGAAGTGGGCGTCAACCTCCAGAAAGGGACCCGCGCAATCCATCACCTTACCTTCCCGTGGACCCCTTCCAGCATCCAGCAGCGCAACGGGCGCGGGGTCAGGCAGGGCAACGAGGCCGACAACATCAAGATTTACTACTATCAGGGCAAGGGCTCCTTCGACGCCTACCGCCTGCACCTGATAAGCAAGAAAGCAGGGTGGATTGGCGACATCTTCCGCTCCGACTCATCGACCGCCGCCAACGCCAATGCCGCGAGCGCCGACGAAATCCGGTTCATGTTCGAGGACAACCCGGAAGAGGCCAAGCGGAAGTACATGGAAGTGGAAGCCAAGAAGGCGGAAAAGGCCAAGGCGCAGGCCAAGGCCCGCCTCGTGAACCAGTTGCAGGTTCTGGCCTCCAACGCCTCCGTGCTGCCACGCCTCGACGCGGCCAAGGAAGAAGACCGCGTAAAATACACCGCCGACATTGACAAGCTCAAGAACCAGATAGCCAACCTGCGCGACCGGGGCATGAGACTGGAAGAGGGGAGCGACGACCGCAAGGAAATATCCAAAACGATCCAGAACAAACAGGACACGCTGGATAGGACCCAGTGGAAGCTGGACAATCTGGATTCTTCCTACGACAGACAGAAGGCCGAAGTACAGTCCCGGATCAACAAGATCACCCTCGAACTCCGGGTCAAGGCGCAAAAGGGGGAGCTTTCCTTCGATGAGAAGCTGATCGACAACCCCGGCAACTGCGTGGTGACGCCCAAGGGGATAGTCCTTACCGTGGGCGACATGTACGAGTTCGAGTACGGCTACGGCGGCAAGACCGTCATCAAGGTCATCGAAGTGAATTCTGCTTCGAGGGGATTCAAGGCCGACGCCTTGCTGGGCCAGCTCAACTGGAATTCCATACCCAAGCAGTCGGATAATGATTGGTACGACGTGCAGGACTTCATTGCCGACCGTTCCCCGGTCAAGGTCTCCTACTCCGAAAAGGAAATGGCGCTCCAGAAACTTCTCAGTCAGGAGTGGCGCTATGCCGACCTGCTCCGGGGCGACCTCGACAAGGAGACCTTCACCGAGCATTATGATAAAATCCGTTTCTACAGCTACGATGGTTTCGTGCTGAGAGGGGCGCAGGGGATACTGTTCGGCAAGCCTCAGACGGGCCTGACGGTCTCTTATCCCGACGAAAAGAACGAGGCATGGAAGAAGGAGGTATGCGAGGCGTATCTCGCGCTGAAGCGGGCGAATCGCGCCTACGAGGCTAATAGCGTCATGAAGCTGATATTCGGCTACGCCTACGATGCCGTCGCCAGCGAGTACGGCAGGAAAGCAACCGAAGCAGAGGTATTGACGGCATGCTCGACCGCATGGCAGACGTACCTGAAAGAGTCAGGGTATGCCACACAGCCCGTCATTCCCGGCGTAGCCGTGGTAAGGGCTGCCGGTGACATCAAAGTGGCGGCACAGGCCCTTGGCGATAACACGAGCGAGATAAACACCATCGCCGAACGGTACATGAACAGCCTCAAGGAAGACTTGAGGGCCAAGGAAGCGCAGGCGCGTGAGGAAGCCGAGCGGCTCGCACTGGAAGCCATCAAGAACGACCCCAACTTCAAAGAGGTCCCGGAGCAGGTAAAAGCTGCTTTCCTCGCCTTGGGGATCACCGTCAAGACCAACAACACCAACGTGGTCATCCCCGGCTACAAGGGCCGCCCCGGCAAGAGCCATGCCCCCTTCACGAGCTGGTTCTTTCAGGACAGGAACGGCTTCAACGGGGTGCTGAGAAGGGTAAGCCCCATGATGAAAACCCGTTGGTCCGCGCAGTTCTTCTCCGAAACAGGCGGCGACTTCAACGGCGCATGGTGGTACGTGCCCATTTCTACCGACCTTGCCGAGGTTTACAAGCTGATGGCGTAATAATCTGTTTGACAGATAAACAAAAGATGATAAATTTGCGACAAGGGGGATGCAGATATGATCTATAAACCGAAAGCCGAAGAATTAAATGCCATGCTGGCTGAATCGGGCCAAGCCCGCGACATGTGGGCTGAAGGATTCCTGGCAGTGGTCAAGCGCGTCCTTCTCAAGGACCCGCTGCGCTATCGCAGCTTTGGCCCGTGGTGGTGGCTGGTCAAGGCGGCGTTTTTGAAACGCGACGAGGCCGCCTTTGGGCAGACCATGGAGGACGCCTGGACCGAGAGTATGACCTATGGCGACGAGACCCTGGACCTGTTGGCAGCGTTTGCCTATCAGGACGCGCAGATAGGGCGCGGGATCATGCGCGAGGCGCAGCACGTCCTTGATACGGACGATGACCCGATCAAATTCTTCTCCAATGACGAAGATATGGAGCAGAGAGCGGCGGTCAAAAGGCCGTAACGAAAACCGGGATAGTTGATAACAGGAGGGGAGCGTGAAAGCGTTCCCCTTTTTTTGTGTATTATTTGTTTGACAGATAATCCAAAGGGTGTATATTTGGGCTGTAACTGGCAGCAAATGCTGAAAGGCTAAAATCTCAAGTACCGAGCGAGTAACCCTTGAGCCTCACGAGGCAATAGTGGGCGAACGCAGCCGAAGCGGTAGAGTAGGCAACAGCCGGAGACAGAAACGGGGGGGAGACCCCCGGCCAGTTCTACCAATAACAGCTCCGGGGTGGAGGGTGGGCCTTTGCCCCGGAAGCACAACGCAAGGAGGAAGGCCATGATTAGCTTCAAGACGAATGGCGTAGACAAGGGACTTATCAAGGCGATAGTGGCACGGGCCGTTGCAGACGGGCTTGCTGAAGCCGAGAACTCCATTAACGTGAGCATGAGCATCACCGCTTGCCATTGCAACGGCTGCCCATTGAAGTTGCAGGAGCTGCTGAACGCCGACGGGTTCAACTTCGCTCATGACCTCTTTGGCATCGACCGTAACGTGAGCCATACTACCGGCAAGCTCAAGAACCATTTCCTCCCCCGCTACGCCAAGCCTGGAAGCGCCGTGGAGATCGGCACCGCGATTCACAAGGCCATTCTGGAGGGAGAAGCGGCATGATTACCATCAAAGAGATCAGGCAGCTTATCGGGCAGGACGCCGAGCATGAAATTAAGGATTTCACCAAGCTCGTGAACCTTGGCGTGAACATGGGATGGCTCAAGAGGGCCGCGCCTTCCGTCGTAGAATTGACCGAGGAAGGGGCGCTTGCCTCGAAGCGCGTAGATGACAAGTGCCGCGTCAAACACCTGCGCTGCGCCTGCTGCGGGTCCGATGCTCCGGCGTTTCTCCAGTGGTTCAATCAGGATACCGGCTATGGGCTTTGCCCACGCTGTAACGGCAAGATCGCTATCAAGGAGGGCGTGGAGTACGTCCGGCGCACCTACGGACAGCCGGGGGTGCATCACTCCATTGACATCACCGGGACGCTCGTGCCGGGGGACCACAGCGAGTGCGGCCCCGACTGCTGCATTACCGGCGACCGCTGCGACGGGAGCCACCTGCAATGAGAATCATCATGGTCAAAATCACCGACCCGAAGCCCTGCATTCAGTGCGAGAGGATCATCCAGATCGGCGAGTGGGCGCAGGCCCACGGCAGCACGGGTTTTTCTTGCGCGACATGCGGAGCGGGGAATGCTTAATGACGGCAGCTATTTTCGAAGGCCATGAGCCCAATACATAGGAGAGACAGCGATGCCAAAAGGATTTAATGCCAATGGGGAACCTCTTGGGGGTGCAAAGCCGGGGGCGGGCCGGAAGAAGGACTACAGGAAAGAGAACCCACTGAAGGTCAACAAGGGCATACGCTTTACCTGCGACGAGCACGAGGGGATCACTAAGGCACGGGAGATCACTGGAGAGGGTGAAACCGAATTCATGCGCGAAGCGATCACCTCTAAGGTGGCGAAGACGCTGAAGAGGGCGGCAAAGTCGGGTGATATCTCGGTTGAGGAGTATGTGGCCAGGCTGTTTGCCATGAGTGAGCGCTACGGGAAACCGGGCTATGCCATGCAAGCCCGAGAGCTGAAAGCAGGCTGAAGAGGCTAAATTTTTTTGGCCAAAAAACAGGCGTTGCAGCGTGGCAAGAATTTGGAAAAAAAGATTCTAAGTATCAGTGAATAAAATCAACTACCTATAAAAAAACATTATGGGTAGTAGGGCAAAACGGGGGGGATATGAAGGGACCGTTAGACGAAAATCGAGAGCTGACCGAGTTCGGGGATAAGACACCGCGCCTGTTCTATTGGGAGGAAGCTGTTGACGCCTGGTGCCCGGTTCCAGTGGACATCTGTGTGCTCGACCCCGAGGACCTGGACGAAGGGGAGGTCACCACTATCCAGTTCAAGCGCGTTGATATGACGGATGCTGAGTTCGACGCTTTGCCGGAGGAATAGAGCCCTGTCCCTCGGATTTGTCAACGCCACGTGTGGCCATTGCGGCCACGTCGCCGACCTGGATGAGTTTTGCCGCACTCCGATCTTTGGCGAGCTGCCGAAGGGTGAGCATCAGTGCCCGGCCTGTGGTACCGCCTTCAAGCGGACCATGAGCGCGTACAAGATTTTTCAGGCCGGTGGGGAGTGGCATGCGATACCGGGAAAGTGTGAGCTTGTGCCGGTGGGGGGGAGGCTTTAATGCTGGGTGAACTGCTGTACTTGATCCGCCAGGACTTAGTGGATGTTTGGGAGAATATTCGGGATCTGTTCCAGGACGATGATGAGAACTAGCCCCCCCCGCCCCTCTCTCCCTCGCGCGCGCGTTAGCGGGTCACTCTGTGGTACCTGAGTGAGGACCAAAACCAAGGAGGTAACACAGATGGAATTTGAGCCGGTCGATTCAACAAACGTTGAAGGAACCCACCACGACGGCGAGGAGATCATGCACGTCCGGTTCATCGGTGGCGCGGTCTACAGGTACGAGGGCGTCACAGTCAAGGGCTACCAGAAGCTGAGAGAGGCCAAGAGCGTCGGCAAGCATCTGAGACTGATGGATGTCAGGGGCGTGAAGCTGTGAAGCATCCGGCTTAGTCCGGTTAATCAGCCGCGATGCGGCATAAATTGGAGGGGGCAATGAGCAAAGCTGAAAAAGCAAAGAAGGTAAAGGGTGCTGATGACGTGACGGTTATATCCGGTTTTAAGGGTTTCAATAGGGATATGGCCTGCCGTGGGTATCAGTTCAAAGAAGGCGAAACACATAAGCACGATGGTGTAGCGAAAGCTTGTGACTCTGGCTTTCATTACTGTGAGAATCCTCTGGACGTTTTTAACTACTATGCGCCAGGGCAAAGCGTTTTCTGTGATGTGGCCGGTAGCGGCCACATCGACCGGCACAATGATGATAGCAAGGTAGCCTGCACTGAGATCAAGATCGGCGCATCGATTAAGCTGCACGACTTCATCGGGGCCTCTGTCAAGTTTCTTTTTAACCGCAAATATGAAGAGGTCACATCCCAACACGCCACCGGCTACAGGTCGGCATCGAGCGCCACCGGCGACAGTTCGGCATCGAGCGCCACCGGCGACAGTTCGGCATCGAGCGCCACCGGCTACAGGTCGGCATCGAGCGCCACCGGCTACAGGTCGGCATCGAGCGCCACCGGCGA
>Ga0209518_1000411_pt1 | contig 56706 bp, 53 predicted proteins | sample RifGroB1_FD_183993 | JGI IMG/M metagenome (GOLD analysis project Ga0209518, IMG submission 183993) | Groundwater microbial communities from Rifle, Colorado, USA - Groundwater B1 (SPAdes) (version 2) | ecosystem: Environmental > Aquatic > Deep subsurface > Groundwater | place: Rifle, Colorado...
ATTGGTCGCGCAATATTTTTACTCTTGATCCAAGGATAATAAAAATTGTTTATCAGACCTTTAAACAAATGCATGAGGACGGAATTTTATACCGAGGTGAACGTATTTCAAATTGGTGCGTAAAACACCAAACTACTCTTTCAGACCTTGAGACAAAATATGAAGAACGTCAGGACCCTCTATATTACATGAAGTATGGTCCGTTCACCTTGGCCACAGTGCGCCCGGAAACTAAATTTGGCGACACGGCAGTTGCGGTAAACCCGGACGATAAACGATATAAGCAATATGTGGGCAAAGAAATTGAAGTTGAAATGTTCACCCCGCCCAATACTGCGGCGGGGCAGGCCGGCTCGGTAAAATTAAAAGTTATTGCCGATGCCGCAGTGGATCCGGAATTTGGAACCGGTGTTGTAAAAGTAACGCCTGCCCATGACGCGGCAGACTTTGAAATGTGGCAGCGCCACAAAGATGAAATTGCGGGACCAAAACAAGTTATTGATAAATTCGGCCGGCTAAATGAACTGACCGGACCTTACGCAGGACTAAAAATTAAAGAGGCCCGTGAAAAAATAGTTACCGACCTTCAAACAAAAGGATTGCTTATAAAAATTGACAGTGAATACAAACACAATATACAGCTTTGCTATAAATGCGGAACGGTTATTGAACCGCTAATAGTTCCACAATGGTATGTGGCAACCACAAAAACTCTTCCGGGAAACAAACTTTCCCTGCGCGCTATGGCAACCAAAGCAGTTACTGACGGAACAATAAAAATAATCCCTGATAAATTTGAGAAAGTATTTATGAATTGGATGGAAAATTTACGCGATTGGCCGATTTCCCGCCAGATCTGGTGGGGCATCCCGATACCGGTAAAATACTGCACCGATTGCAATGAAGTTATAATTGATACTGAAGACAAAATCACCAAATGCTCAAAATGCGGTTCAGAAAAACTTGAAAAAGACCCCGACACCTTTGATACTTGGTTCTCTTCAGGGCAATGGCCTTATGCAACATTAATGGCTAATAGTGAAAAGGATTTTGAAACCTACTTCCCTACCTCAGTCATGGAAACCGGATGGGATATTTTATTCTTCTGGGTAGCGCGCATGGTAATGCTTTCTTATTACAGAACCGGAAAAGAACCGTTTAAAACCGTATTCCTACATGGCTTGGTCAGAGATAAGGACAGACAAAAAATGTCTAAAAGCAAAGGAAATGTCATCGATCCGTTAGGCGTTATTGATACATACGGCACCGATGCTTTACGCTTTGCCCTTATTTTCTCAACAGCCGCAGGCAATGATATTCCTTTAGCTGAAGATAAAATAAAAGGCATGAAGCATTTTGCCAACAAACTCTGGAATATAAGTCGGTTTATACTTATGAACACAGACAATACCCTTCTACCCAAGGGAGAGCCGATAGCTTTAACAGAATCCGACAAACAAATATTTAAAAATTTGGCAGAAACCACAAAAGAGGTTACCGAAAACCTAGAAAAATTACAGCTTCATGAGGCGGCGCAAAGTATATATCAATTCGCTTGGCATACTTTTGCCGACATATATATAGAAGCCTCAAAATCCCAACTTCAAGACGAAAAACAAAAAGAAAATACTCAAAAAATATTGCTTTATTCTCTGGCACAAATATTAAAAATGCTTCATCCTTTCATGCCCTATATTACCGAGGTCATTTGGGATAAAATACCTAAAGATGAAAATAAATTACTAATGATAGAAAAATGGCCTACTTTGCCGAAAGTTCAATGATAAATTTACCTTGGCTTCTTCTGCTAACCTTCATAGGTTTTTTGCCCAGCATAATTTGGTTGGCTTTTTATTTACACGAAGACGTAAAACCAGAACCCAAAAAATTTGTGCTATTTGTATTTATTGCCGGAATGCTGTCTGCTTTTGCCGCGGCGGTTTTGGAAATAAATATCGGATGTTTCATAACAGGTGAATGCGCAAAAAATGGCTCTCAGGCAATTGACGATCTAAAGAATGCCACTCAATTTAATGGTCTAATTTTTGCTTTCGTGGGCGTCGCGCTTTCAGAGGAAATAGTAAAATATCTGGCGGTATATTTTACTATACTTAGACGAAAAGCTTTCGATGAACCGGTCGACGCTATGATATATATGATAGTTGCGGCTTTGGGTTTTGCGGCTGTTGAAAACGTATTTACAGTCCGTCTGGTGGCGTCGCAGGGAGGCGGCTTAAACGATATCGCCGCAATTTTAACTTTACGCTTCTTGGGTGCAACGTTCCTGCATACGCTTTCTTCAGGAATAGTTGGGTATGCCTTAGCCAGAGCCTTTTTTAGCAAAAGATCCCATTTTATACTTCTCGTGCCCAGCCTTATAATTGCCATGATAATTCACGGGTTGTATAATACATTTGTAGGCAAAACATTCGATGCGGAGTTGGGAAGCGCAGACTTTAATTACTTTTTCAGATCGATAATTATATTGTTAATAGGCACCGGTGTAGCCTTAATAATTCTTTTCCAACATTTACGTCAAATAAGCGCTGGCCATAAATTCATAAATGTAGGAGACCACGCGCAGGAACAGCTAAGTTAAGCTTATCGCTTATCGCCGATTGCAAATCGTAAAAACGATTAGCATCAAGCGCTTTGCGTTTAGCAAAATAAAAACATGTCAGATAAAAATGCAAAATCTTTTTTCGAACGATTAACCGGCACGATAAAAGTAAGCGATGAAGAAATAACTGAAGATGAAACCGTAAAACCCAAACGAGTTGACTTTAAAGATGGTGCTGCGACTAAAGATGAGACGTCCCAAGATCAGGAACAAGCCGAGGCTGTTTCGCCAAAGATAACCGCAACCGAATCAGGAAAATCGGGTAGTTGGTTAAATGAAGCTCAGGAAGGACAGCTCACTATAGATGTCTATCAGACAGAAAATGAAATAGTCATAAAGTCGACCGTTGCCGGGGTTAAGCCGGAAGATCTGGATATCGCTATCACAAACGACATGGTAACCATTCGCGGCAAAAGAGAAAAAGATGAAGAGGTGGCTCAACAGAATTTTTATTACCAAGAGTGTTATTGGGGAGCTTTTTCCCGTTCAGTAATACTTCCTTTAGATGTTGCGGCTGAAAAATCCGAAGCTACAATGAAAAACGGCATTTTAACAATACGTCTGCCCAAGATAGAAAAAGAGCAGACCAAAAAGATAAAAGTTAAGCCCTTGGCGTAATTACGGCGATATGAACAAAAAAGGATTGAGTATAGATAAAAAAATACTATCCGCAATAACAGCCACAATATTTGTGGCTGTATTTTTCTTGGGACTTGAGGTTGCAAATAAAAATAAAATTGCATACGGACTCGATATAGCCAATGTATCTATTGGCGGCTTAACTCCAAGTCAGGCGCTGCAAAAGCTCATACAGCACAACGAAACCTACCTAGACAAGCAAGTTATATTGATGGCAAACGGCCAAGAAATAATCACCTCCCCTCGCGACTTGGGAATAACTATTAATCCGGTAGCGGAAATAGATAAAATATCGACCATAGGACGCGATACAAATATTATTGTGGGCCTGGCGGAACAAACTGCGGCTTTCTTTAACCTAATGGATTTAAATTTTACACCGGGTATAAATGAAAAAGTATTTGATAATTCCACAAAAACTCTTTTTGCCTCTATAGAAAAATGGCCGTCTGACGCCGCAATAACATATAACGCTTCGGAGGGAAAATATTCTTTCTCCAAAGAGGAAAACGGATATATCGTGCCGAGAGCAGAATTAAAAGAAAGTATTTTATTGTTAGCTCAAGAAACTAAAAATGAACCCATAATACTTAACACAGAGTTTGCCGCCGCCGATATAAAAATACAAACCGCAGAAAAAACCGGCCAAGAGGCAAACTTATTATTGTCACAAGCTTCTTATGAGCTGGTCTTTGAAGAAAAATCTTGGCCGATAGATAAAGAAACTTTGATCGATTGGTTGATCTTTGAAAAAAAATCTCAGGACAATATAAGCACCCTTGTAATAAATTTAGATAAAGAAAAAATAGAAGGCTATCTTTTGAATAATATCGCCCACCAAATAGATATACTGCGGCAAAATGCTGAACTTACATTAAAAGACGGAAAGGTTACTCTTTTTAAGCCGTCACAAAACGGCCGCGAGCTTGATGCAAAAGAGTCCTCATCTAAAATAGCCGATCAGATATTGAGTACACCCAACGTGCCTCAAAATAACGAAAATACTGAAAACGAATCAACAAAGACACAGATCCAGCTTGTAATAAAAGAAAGGCCTGCTGAAATTACAACCGAAAGCATAAACGACCTTGGCATACGCGAATTGCTTGCGACCGGTGAATCCGATTTCAAAGGCTCACCAAAAAACCGGGTACATAATATAAAAGTAGGAGCCGCACGCTTTAACGGTATATTAATAAAACCAGGAGAAGAATTTTCTTTCAATAAAACGCTGGGACCGGTAGACGCCACAACAGGATACAAACCGGAGTTGGTTATCAAGCAAAATCAAACCGTTCCGGAATACGGCGGCGGACTTTGCCAGGTTGCAACCACAATGTTCCGCGCTGCCGTATTTTCAGGATTAGAGATCACTAAACGATACCCGCATGCTTATCCGGTAAAATATTATGGAACGCCGGGTTTTGATGCCACTATTTATCCCCCCAATCCTGATCTTAAATTTATGAATGACACCCCGGGCCATATCCTTATACAAACAAGAATAGTGGGCACAAAACTTTTCTTTGATTTTTATGGCTCAAGCGATGGCAGAACAACAGAGGTCATAGGACCGATAGTAACAAAAAAAGGAGCCGATGGCTCCGCAGAAGCGTATCTTACGCAAAAAGTCACGAGAAACGACGAAATCATTATTGATAAAACATTCTTCTCTAAATACCGCTCCCCCGCGCTATATCCTGTGGCCACACGCAACCCGCTTGAATAAATTAATAAAGCGCGACCAAGGGAGCGACCAAATACTCTATCGGCGAGAAATCATCAGTTAATAAAATTGCTTTATCCAAATTTATTTTAGCTCTTTCCACCTCATAAGAAGACACGACACTTAAAAATAGACTCTTTGACTGTTTTGCGGCGATTTCAATATAATTGTTTTCGCCTTTTTTTGTTGCTACAAACACAAAATTCTGGGGTTCAAGACTTTGAGGGTCTGAGATTGCAAATATTCTGGTGTTTGGGAAAATTGAAGAAAAAGTTTTGATTTTTGCGGTAAAAAACCTGTTGTTTGAATGATCCAGGCTTCCTATAACATTAGCCAAAAGCATTCCTTTATCGCTTAAATGCTCTTTAACCAGAGCGAAGAATTCGATCGTGGTCATATGAGAAGGAATTGAAATAAAAGAGGAATAGACATCAATAAAAATAATATCGTATTTTTTTTGAGAATTCGCAAGAAACATCCTGCCGTCTTGCACATAGTTAGTTATCTTAGAGGTATCATTAAGATAAAAATACTTTTTAGATAGCTCAAAAAGGCGTGGCTCTATCTCAACTACATCAATTTCAGCTTTTGGAAACAGTTGTTTTGCGTATCGCGGAATGGCATAACCCCCACCGCCAAGAACAAGAATATTCTCAGGTTCTTCTTCAAGAAGAGTCCCCAGTTCAAGATATTTGGCATAAAGTGTCGCCAAAGGCGACCCGTCAGAAAGAAAAATAACGCTTGAAGCGCTTTTATCCAAAAAAAGAGTACGTCTGCCCTCAAAATTAGGCGTGTTATCGGCTACTGCAATGCGTTCATATGTTCCTTCTGCGTGATATATCTCTCCCGCTATTAATGGACGTTCAGAAAAGATAAGCGTTGCGCCGCTAAGAATAAAGCTTAAAACAATAATACTTATTAGATATCGTTTATTGAATTTGAAAAAAAATAAACCCGCAAAACCAACAATTAATAAAGACAGGCCTGTAAGTAAAATAATTCTGGATACGCCCACGTTTGGAATAAATAAAAAGCCGGTCATTAAGCTTCCTACAATGCTGCCCGCTGTCGAGAAAAAAAATACTTCACCGCTATTTGAGCCTATCTTTTGAGTTTGCCCTTGTTCGCTTTTGAGACGTATGGCAAATGGTGAAAGCATTCCCAAAAATAAGCTGGGCATGAAAAATAGTAATAAACTCGCCAACAGAGGTCCCAACATGTTACCCAAACCGCTAAACCACGTATCTAAAAATAACTTTGTCGTAATATTCATCAGTAATACGGTCAGGCCTCCTAGCCAGATAATCCCGAAAAATAAACTCAAATGCGGAGAACGATCAGCTAACTTTCCTCCACACAAATAACCAATAGCCAAAGCTCCCAAAACAACACTTAAAATACTTGAAACAGTAAAAATAGTATTGCCAAAATGCGGGGATAAAGTACGTGTAGCTGAAACCTCAAGCACTAACACCGCGCCTCCCGTAAAAAATACTGTTAAATTAATTATTTTATTCAACATGACATATACTCAATAAAATTTCTCGTTTTCGCTGTAGATATTTATCTTGGTTTACTCGATAAACATTCCCGTCCCACCCTTTTAGGTTAAAGTTCCTCCAAGCTTTCGGAACTCGACGGGACTCCTGAAAATGCGTATCCCGTTTCTAACGGGATGGTATTTTCTAGTCGGTGCCCAGGAGAGGAGTCGAACCTCCACGCCTTGCGGCATCAGGTCCTAAACCTGACGTGTATGCCATTTCACCACCTGGGCATAAGTTATTAAAGCTTAACCCCGCACCGATTTTACGGAATGAGCTTCTGGTTTTGTAGCGTTGCAACGCTACAAAACTTATTAATATAAATAGGATTGTTGATTATCCCTTGCAAAGAATATATTTTGTAAAATTGATGCGGGATTGACTTAATTGAATTTTTATACCACAATAAGTTTAACAAAAAAACCGGCCTTTTACAACAAATAAGGAGTCTATCCATGAGGTTCTGGAACCAGATTTTCATAATTGCTGTTTTGTGTTTGATACCATCACTAATAATCATCGGTTTATTTAAAGCCAACCTAAGCGGCATAATTATTATTTGGCCAATTATCTTCGCATTTGTCGTATCAAAATTTTGGGATGAAATTATAGTTAAGGTAGAACCCCTTCGCGCCAAAATTATAAAGGATATGACCACGGGCAACATGAGAATAGTGGGTCCCGGATGGCATGCAAAGTATTTCTGGCCTGAAAAGGTGCACAAAGAAATATCTCTTGAGGAGATAAAGCTTGCCATAAAAGAAGATAAATATGAGACTGCAGACTCTCCCGTTACGGTAAGCGGATTGCTTGTTTACCGTCCCGATATAAAATATCTCCTTTTCTTCATACAAAGAGAAAAGAATGATCTTGAGGAAATACTTAATTCTCTGATCAGGAACGCCATCGGCGAGATCCTGTCCGAAAAGAAATCCGATGATGCGATAAAGGAGCGTCCTGAAATAGGGCACCGGATCATGGAACAATTCAAACAACAAGTTGAATTATACCAAAGAAGAAATGACGCCTACGAACAAGAAGATATACTTGGAATATTGGTAAGCAACTTCATAATCAACAATATTAAGCCGGATCCTGTCGTACAACAAGCAAAATCTCAAGAAGAGGTTGAGAAACGCCAACGACAAAGCGAAAGAACCGAGACCGAAACCTTCCTTGAACAGGTACAGATGTGGGTTGATAAGGGTCATACCGTAGAAAAAGCTACCGAGATCGTACTATCAATGCATGGCCGCGGAAAACGCATTGTTATTGATATGCAAGGCGACACCAGCAAGGCCTCCAGCGTTAAACCACGCATAGATCTGCCAATAGACGATAAAGATTAAATAAATAATCCCCGGTCTGATTAACAGACCGGGGATTTTAATACGCGTAAGCGTATTATAAATGTAAGACTAACAAGCGTTGATGGGGCCGGGGCCGAAAAAAGAACTCACGATGGCAATAATAGCACGGGGCAAAATAGCTACAACAAGACCGATAATCGCGTATAAAAAATATCCTTTTGCTTTCGCATGACCTTGCGCGTTATCGCCGGCAGTCAGGAAATAAAAAGCTGAAACCAATAACATGACGACCACGATAACCATCAAAAAGGTAAATATCCATGCGGCCAATGTACACGCAATAGTAAGAAAAGAACCAATATCCGTAATATTTGTTACGGGAACCTGAAGCATAGATGCCGCATTGGCATAAGAAGCCAGAAAAAGAGACGGAATCCATGAAACGTATAAGGTTTTTTTGATTGTATTTAAATTCATAACCTATAGAATATCTCGATTTTTATAGCGCTTTCTTTAAATAAAACGTTTAAAAATCCGGATATATTATATATATTAATTTTATACTCTCCCGTTATGTTTTCGTCAATTTATCTCTAAATTAATAACTATACGGGATATAATTTTATTTTTAAAAGTCACTAACAAGCATTTATCGAGCCTGAGCCCAACAAGCTTCCGATTATTGCAATAATAGCTTTTGGCAAAATGGCAACAATAACTCCTACTATAGCATATAACAACGTTTGCTTTGCTTTTTCAATGTTTTGAGGGTTGCCGCCTCCGGTCAAAAAATAAAATGCGGCTACCAAAATCATCATAAGCGCTATAGCCATAACGCCTGTAAAAAACCAATTTCCAGCCTTACAAATAAGAGCTATAAATTCAGTGAATGTATCTGGACCTTGAGGCAACATATAAATATTATAACAACTATTTACTTATATAACAATTCACACCCTGTTAGAAGTTTACGAAATCATCCAAAATTACTTAATTATACATTAATATAGCTTATTACAATGGCGAGTAAAAGCCGCGGCATTTTCTCGCGGTCTAATTTTGCCGGTAAACTTCTGACGGGGTCACAGGACGCCGATTAACAATTTATAGGACTGGGTAAACCAAAAAAAGAAGCGATAAGCGCAACGATGCTTGGCGATAACGTTGCCAGCACAATACCGACTATACTATAAACAAAAAACTTACGTGCCTTATCTTTTTCCTCTTCTCTGCCGCCGGAAAGCATGAAATAAAAGGCCGACAATAAAAGAGTGATTGTGGCGACTAAAAGCAAAAGACTAAAAATAATGCCTATTATCTGGCAACCAATAGTAAATATTGATGCGGACAAATAAGAGCTATCTAAATATTTATTCATATGGCTTACATAACATGAAATGCTGCATAAAAACAACCCGGCCCCGATATAATCGGGGCCGGATAACTTACTAGAATAAAATTAAAACTAGCAGGTTGTTGCAGTAAATGAGCCGCCTGAAACGACGTTCACAACTACTAACACGAGACCCTTTGCTAAAAGGGCTACTACTATACCGATAACGGCATAAGTAAGATATTGCCTTGCTTGAGATAATTTGTCTTCGGCTCCACCGCCGGTCAAAAATAAGAACGCGGCATAGAGTAAGATAATTACCGACAAGATCATTATAATCGTGAAAAGAAGGTTAGTAGCGGTACAAATCAAATTAAAGAAATCATCCAAATCAGTAGCTATTGCTGGAGGCGCCTGTACTGTAACAGCCAAAGCAGCTGAAACCGGTGCGAAGGTTAAAGCTACAGGAATAAAACGAGAAAGTTTTTTCATATATTCAGTTCGTCACCCCCTCTCATGTAGGAAAACAGGTTAAACTGTCTCCTGTTGTATATCTATATGATAACATAAAAGCTTTAACTTTCAAATACCCTCGCCCACAATGCCATATATACACAACGGCTATATAAACTTAATTTCTATATAAATTAACTGCAAGAGCTGAAACTTGCACCGAAAAAGTTATAAATTACGGCAACTATTCCCCGCGCGGATACCCCGACCAATATACCTAAAATTGCAAAAAATAAAGCGTCTTTTGCTGTCTTTATTTTGCCCGGCTCACCGGAGGAGGTCATAAATAAAAATCCCGCATAGACAATAACAACCGTTCCAACAGCCACCGATATAACAAACAAAGCTTGAGCTAAAGCAACGATAAGCCCGCAGAAAGTATCGAATTTAAAAGGGTTTGTTATATCAATAGTAGCCGCATGCACAAATGCGGGTGTCAATATAGTTAAAATGACAGCATAGGCGTTAACAAACTTAAAAACTTTCATATTTCATAGAATATTTATAAAATTTCAGCTGATACAAAACATATAACAATCGAAGTGTTTTTTTTAAAAATCGTAAATTTATTTTAATTGGTATATTTTATAATTTAGTCCAAGAAACATTAATTACCCTTCCTCCCGCATGCTGAAAGTATTCAACTGTAATTTGCTGTGGTGTCGTTGCTTCCGCAGGAGTAATTGTAAAGTTTATCCCTTCTGCTATATACGCTCTGGGAACCCAAGAGGATGGGTTAGTAAGAAGTGTTCCGTTTAGATATACATGAATACCATCATCTGATCCGGCAATAAGTTGGTAATTTCCTGCTGTAAAATTAAAATTTCCTGTCCATATACCAGAATAAATAGAAGGCGGCAAAGACGCAGGCCAGTTATTAACAGGACTACCAGCATACGAAATATTAGGACCCGATTCACATGCCGATTCTATCAAATTACCAACAACGTAAGGCGACGACAAACTATAGTTATCGTAATATTCAGATGAATATGCGCCAAGTCCAGCGCTACATACTACTTGTACCTGAACCGTAGCTATGTTTGAAGACCCTCCTGTATTATCGGTTATGCGGAGAACATTATATGTATATGTCCCAAATGCATCATTAAATATCATTGAACCCAAAGGGATCGCGCAAGCCGCAGAAGAAGCTGGATTATTAATAGTTGTTTCAAATGTCGGAGCGCCTTGGTTCAGATCGGAATTCCATTCGCATTTGCCGCCAATGGCAACACCTCCCGGATTAGCAGTCCAACCATCCGGATCCACGCTTCCGGTTACAGCAAGCCATAATGATACCGGCTGTCCCCGTACAACATTTACTGAATTTGAAAAACTAACACCATCTTTTGATATCAAAGCCACTGCTACAGGATTAGAATTTGCAAAATTAACTGTAAGACTCTGACAACCAAAATCTGTTATTGTTTGGCCGTCAGAAGATTTTATAGAAACAAAAGCATTATAAAGAGGAGCGCTAGCTTTCGTATATATATGAGTAACAGATTGTGTCATGCCGGTTAATCCATCATCACCTCTCCACGTATAAGTATATGGTGGAGTTCCGCCTGAAGGCGTAACTGTCCAAGTTACCGTTTGTCCGGTAAGCGCTGGATTTGGAAAAGGAATACATGAATTCGCTGTCAAAAGAGCAGCTCGCACCGATAAAGTAAATGCTGTTGTTTTTCCCAAAGGACTTCCGGTTACCGTAATTAAATAATTACCTACGGGAGTAGTCGGCTGGGTGCTTATTGTAAGACTGACTGTACATGTTGCTGGATCCGGACTGCAGCCGCCCACGGGAGAAAGAGCATAACTGGCGCCGATGGGAAGACCCGAGACACTAAGTGAAACATTTTGGGGAGTTCCAGAAACCAAAGTAATTGTAATCGTATTTGATACGCTTGAACCCTGGAAAACATTTTTATTGCCGCCATTGGATAAAGTGTAATCAAATGGAGGTGGCGGAGGAAGGCAAGTATTAATGGCACAAGAACTTGAACAAACCGCAGGGCAGACCCCGTTTAATCCTCCATTATCACAACTCTCCCCGGTTTCTAACACACCATTACCACAAACGGGTGGCGGAGGCGGAGGCGTATTCACGGTAAGCGAATTCAAACAAGATGCGACCTGACTTGTAACACCCAGAGAACTTACAGCAACCGAAGCGCTTTTTGTACCGCTTGTAGTATAAACTTTAGTGACCGATGCCGTAGTCCCGCCTAAACCATCAGTTCCTGACCAAGAATATAAATAGGAACCCGAACCGCCCGAAACGGCAGAACTCCAGGTTGCCGAACCGTCTATCATTATTGTTGTGGGGTTAACCGAACAAGACACAACCAAAGGAGGCGGAGCATTAACCGTAAGACTGTTGGAGCAAGATACAACTTTATTTTGTCCATCAGCAGAATTTACAATAAGAGAAGCTATTTTGGTCCCTGAAGTTAAATAAGTTTTAGAAACAGCCGACCCCACACCGCTTAAGCCGTCGGTTCCTGACCATGAATATGTGTAGGGCGTTTCTCCTCCGACTACCATAGAACTCCAGGTTGCCGAACGACCAATATCTATAGTTGACGGAGAAACAGAACATGAAGCCGATAAAGGTTGCGCTATACACGAAGCACAGCCAACTCCGTTACAAATTTGTAAGCAGGTTTTCCCGGAAAGCGCACAATTTTGTTCTAGAGAATCTACTGAGCTGCAGGCTCCTGTGCCTGAGGTACAAAAGAAAGTTTGACTGCGCCATTGATCAGTTGAACAGTAATCTCTATCCGGACCACAATCCTGTGTCCCGGTCTGCTGACAGCTTCCGGCAATACAGCTGTATATTATCCGACCCGTATTATCTGTAGTGCACAAAGGTGTGCCGCCGGAATAACAATCGCTGGCAACCGAACATGAAGTTGGGGCTGGAGCGCCTGCACTGCAAACATTTGCACCGCCGGACTTAAGAATAAAACTGCTCACGACAAGCACTATGCCTTGGGCAGCAATTGCAATAATAATTCCAACAACCGCATACACTAAAACATTTTTTGCGCTCCTTATGCGTTCAGGCGAACCGGCTGAAGTAAGAAACAAAAAACCGCCGTAGAGGAACATTAATATAACTATCGGTACCGAAAGCATGAAAATAAATCGTGCCAATAAACATAAAAGTTCGGGAAAGCTCTTGAACCCCGCGGGGTTAGGTAAAGCAACAGAACTTGGTATAAAAGCGTACGTATTATCAAACACGCCAAACCAAACCAGAATTGGGATCAGGAATGCTGCCATAATCAATATTCTCTTCGCTTCTGCTTTTTTCTGCATAACTATTATACAAATAAAAAATAATTTTTATCTAAAGCTGCAACAAACTTCTCCCCCGGGGCAAGTAAACGACGTTTGTGGAATGCCGTCATTGCCCGAATTACAAATTCTTGGATCTGCGCATATATTTGGACTGACGCAAGTATAACCGCCAGAAGAGCTGCTAGAAGTAATAGTACAACTTGGCTTATTCCATGGCCACGGAAAAGCTCCTGTGTTGGCAAGGGTATTTATAAAAACCGATACGATAAGCCATGAGCCGAATGTAATAAATAAACCCACAACCGCGGCGGTGGCAATTGATTTGCCGCGTGTATGCAAACTCGGATTGCCTCCCGAAATAATAAAGAAAAAGGCGGCCAATACCATCATTAAGACCGCTATAGGAAAAGAAATTTGCCACCACAAAAGATCAATTATGTTTTTGCCCACTACAAATAAATCGCACAGGGTACATTTATCGCAAGTAACAATAGCGGCCTGAGCAGACAAAACCGGAAGAACTAAAAAAACAGATAAAATAAATAAATAAAATATTTTTTTATTATCAATTCTGCTTAGCATAAAAATTGCTTACGGACTCTGTTTTTGCATTAAAACACTCACCTGTTCCTCTGCGTCTGAAAGCGCTTTTGCGGGCGCATTCCCATCTTTAATTACTGACTCTATCATATTAGCAAATATCTGTTCGATAATTAAATTATCTTTTTGCCACCAAGATATAGCGGTCAATCCCTGCAAAGAAAACACCCCGAGTTCCGGATCGGTCCTTTGCCATTCAACTAAATCTCTTCTGGCAACAGGTTTTTCGGTTAATTGCGCGTAAATTTGAGAATTTGCCTGGTTAGTCATAAATCTTACAAATTCAAAAGCTAATTCTGAAGTTTTGCCGGCTTTTTTTGTCACGGCAAGCCCCCAATAATTTGGATAATTAACTAATTTGCTCTGATTTTTAGGTTGCGGAATTGGCGCAATACCAAAATTTAAAGACGGCGACTTATCATGCAGGGTTTGTATATGATGAGAATAATTTATCATCATCGCGGTTTTGCCCGCATAAAACGCATCTATTGAATAATCCTGATCGTCATTCCATGTATACACGGATTTAAGCGGGTTGGCGAAATCTGTATAGAATGTCAAAGCTTCAAGTCCAGGATTTATATCTCCGGCGCCTTCTATAAATCTGATATTGCCGAATGTTGCAATTTCATCATCACGATTAACCATCTTGGCACCCGCCTGCAACATCAATAAATTAAGGATATCGGTTGAGCGATTTATGTTCCGGGCTGTTCCCATAGCAGCGGCTGAGCGCAAAATTTCTCCGGTAGCATCTATTCGGCTTATTTTTTTAACATAATCCTGGAACTCTTCCCATGTTTTTGGCGGACGCGTCAAACCCGCGCTGTTGAAAACATCTTTATTATAATAAAGCGCTAAGGTGTCCAGATATAGAGGCAAAGCGTAAATATCTCCATCAGGCGCAAAATCAGTCTCAACTACATCCGGAAATTCTCTGCGCAGATCAACTATCGAAATAACCTCATCCGATATTGGCTGCAGCTTGTCTTCGTATTTTGGTAACCAAGCATTCTGAATATATACCACGTCGGGTCCCCGACCTGCGGCTAATTCATCTACAAGTTCTTTTTCATACTCATCAACAGGTATTTTTTTGTAAGTAATTTCAAGACCTCCATGCAAATTAACGAACTCATTCAAGCCGGTTTCCAGTACGGTTCTGTTGTCAAAAACACCCCATACGGTCATTTTTTTTATTTTTGAACCACTTGATTTACAAAAAGGCACAAAACCGCCCAAACATAAAACCAAAAAGGTCAGGCCGAAAGCCATAGCCCCTATAACAACGATTTGTGCTTTTGTTAATCTTCCGCCCATGAACTAAAAATCTAAATACTCTATCTATTATAACAAAAATAAAGCGAAACGGCAGTTTTTATTAAAGCTGCCGTTTTTTTACAAAACTACAAATGAAGCTATTTTATCGCCTGGCACCAATTTCATTAGACGAACGCCTTGTGTTGTTCTTGCGCGCTTGGGTATGGTACCCAGAGCAGTTCTTATAACCTGACCCTTAACTGAAACAACGATCAATTCTTCTTCTTGTCCTAACAAAATTTCGCAACCGATAAGCGGACCGGTTTTGTTTGTAATCTGCATGGCTTTGATACCTGCCCCGCCCCTGTGCTGTTTACGATACTGGGATAGATCTGTTCGTTTACCAAAGGCAAGTTCTGTTACTATTAATACGTCTTCCTTCCCTGCTCCGGCCGAGATGCCTTGTATTACATCAAGGTCAACAACGGTATCGCCCGATAAAGATATTCCACGAACGCCCAATGCGGAACGACCCAAGGGCCTAGCATCTTTTTCAGGAAAACGAACGGCTTTGCCTTTTTTTGTCACCAACAATATTTCATCTGTACCGCTTGTTGCCACAACCCCTATTACTTCATCATCCTTCTGTAATGCAACCGCAGTAATACCGCTTCTTCTTACATTAACGAACTCCGAAACTGCAATTCGTTTAATAACACCTTGACGCGTTGCCAAGAATAAAAATTGGGGGGGCTTATCTTTGGCTATTGGCACCATTGAAGATATGGTTTCTTGCGGAGATAAAGACAAAAAATTAACTACAGCTTTCCCGCGACTATTCCGTGTACCTTCAGGAACGTCCCACGCCATAACTTTAAATACGCGGCCCTTAGTTGAGAAACAAAGTAATGAGTCGTGATTATTTGCAAAAACAAAATTAGTTACCGCATCTTCCTCTCGAACCTCCATGCCGGCCACTCCCTTTCCGCCTCTTTTTTGCGACCTAAATTGGGTGGGCGAAACTCTTTTTATAAATCCATCCGCGGTTAAAACTACAATAACGTCCTCAGGCGCAATCAAATCCTCTTCCTGCACTTCGCCTAAAGCAACTTTTTCTATTGAAGTTTTTCGGTCGTCTCCAAAACGCTTTTTAAGGTCCAGTAATTCGTTTTCAATAACACTGTCTAATTTTTTAGGATTAGCCAAAATACTTTCCAGTTCCTTAATGGCAATTTTTTTAACTTTTAATTCATCAACCAAACGCTGTCTTTCAAGCCGCGCCAAGCTGGCTAAAGGCAAAGCTAAAATTGCCGTAGCTTGTCTGTCGCTGAATTTAAATTTTTTACATAGATTGGTATGCGCATCTTCACGGCTCGAAGAAGATTTTATCAGCTTAATTATTGCGTCAATATGATCAAGCGCCTTAACTAAGCCTTCAAGAATATGCGCCCGTTCTTTAGCTTTATTTAGATCGTATTGGGTTCGATTTCTTACTACGACACGCCTATGTTTAAGATACTCCTCAAGAACCGAACGCAACGTTAAAACCTGAGGCTGCAGACCGTCTACCAAAGCCAACATATTTAAATGAAAAGTACGTTGAAGATCAGCCATATGAAAAAGACTGTTCAATATTTTCTGGGCATGGGCATCAGCTTTAAGATCTATAACTATACGCAAGCCTTCTTTATCGGATTCGTCGCGCATATCGCGTATTCCATCAATTTTTTTGTTATGTACTAAATTTGCGATCTGTTCAATAAGAGTGGACTTAATGACCTGAAAAGGTATCTCGGTGATTATTATCTGCCGTGCGCGCTTGCCGCCTTCTACAATTTCCGCTTTCCCTCTTACTACTATAGGTCCATGTCCTTGCGCATATGCCTGTGAAATTCCTTCGGTCCCATAAATAATACCGCCCGTGGGGAAATCAGGACCCTTAATAAATTTCATCAGATCTTCGTGCTTTGCTTGCGGATGATTTAATAAATGAATAGTGCCGTCTATAACCTCTGTAATATTGTGAGGGGGAATATTTGTGGCCATGCCTACCGCAATACCAACGCTTCCGTTCAACAAAAGATTTGGCAACTTTGCAGGCAACACGCGGGGCTCTTGCCGAACGCCGTCATAGTTGGGCAAAAATGGAACTGTTTCTTTTTCAATATCAGCCAAAAGTTCCTCAGCAGCTGCGGTTAATCTTGCTTCTGTATAACGCATTGCTGCTGCGGCATCGCCATCAATTGAACCGAAATTTCCCTGGCCGGAAACCAATGTATAACGCAAAGAAAAATCCTGAGCCATGCGCACTAAAGAATCATAAACAGCAGTATCACTGTGCGGATGATATTTACCCAAAACTTCACCGACTACTGCTGCGGATTTCCTAAATTTTGCGGAGTGCCCAAGACCCATCTCATGCATAGCAAAAAGTATCCGGCGGTGAACCGGTTTCAAGCCGTCCCTCACGTCTGGCAAAGCACGCGAAACAATTACGCTCATTGCGTAATCAAGATATGAGGCTTGTATTTCTTCTGAAATATCTCTTTTTTGTACTTCCCCGATATCTGCCATAATTCAATCTAAAAATTAAAAACGAAAAATTTAAAATTTTGGTGATTTGTCTTTGACAAAATTTATATTTGCGCGGAGCACAAATCACATTAGTTTCACGCTTCACGCTTTTACTTAGTAGTTGTTGGTATCTCACCTTTATCTAAAAAATATGCCGGCGGAGTTGAATATTTTCCTTTATCTTTATCTAGTCTTTCCTGAAAGGCATTTAAAATAGAATGCACGTCTGAACCAAATTCCTGTGCTTGTTTTTCGTTCGCCTGATTTGCTAACGAAGAAAAAATTTTTGACGTTGCTATCCACCCTAAAAAAACCAATGATATCAGCGCGCTAGCAGTTATAACAAGAACGACTTTTCTCACACGCTCCGGAGAATTCCTGACTATTTCTATATATTTTTGGGTAGTTTTTAAATAATGCCCGTATCCCGCCATGATCAAACTTTTAATTGAACTATTTGGGTTTCTTCCGGTAAATCTTTTTGTTTCACGGAAAATTTTTCGAGAGGTTGAACGTTTTTAACACCGGCTTCATCAAGAAAACTTTTGACTGTTTTTTCTTCTCGCGCAAACGGAATTGTTATTCGCGGCTCGATCTCATTCATCAATTTTACTGCTTCTTCCGCGGGTGCGGGTGGATATTTTTCTCCTTTTTCCTGATTTAGAGGCAAAAGTAAAATATCTATTTCGCCCAACTGATCAATTTCTTTTTCACTAAAAACCTTACTTGGAAGCGTGGGCAACCATAACAGCCGCATGTTTTCTGCAAAAACTTTTACTGCAGCTGAAAATTTGCCGAGCGAAGCAATGGGAATGGCATAAATAATAAAACCGGCCAATTCATATTCTCCCGGCCCGTCTATTAAAAATGCTGATACGTCATCCTTGGCTTTAGCTGAGCTTTTAGCTGAAGTAACAATAATAGCCGCACGCTCTTCCATGGCGTGCGATCTGCTTGTTTTATCGTTAGGAAAAAAAACCATACTTTTTGCCTCTTCTCCCCGCTCTCTGGTTTCTATACCAAAACAGAAATTGCCGTACCAGATAATATTCATATCTTAAAATATATCAAAAAAACGACCCCTTGTCTAACCAAAAACTTATACGTATTTAACAAAAAATCTATCCGGCCGTACCTTTTAAAAATTAGAGCTAGGCTTGCCCAGTATAGCTACCTCGACTGTTTGCTCCGATATGCGTCGGAGCAAACGAAAGAGAAAATGTCGAGGTGATTATACTGGGCTTGCATTCGCAATGAATCTTCCCTATTATAGTTCCAGATGAATAGGAGGTGACGAGTAAAAATGGATCTATTAAACAAATTAGCTTCCGCGCTTAATCCTTCAGATCAAAACGAAGATGAGGATTCAGAAGGTGAGAATGCTGAAGCAAAAGAAAAACCGGAAACAACTGCAAAATCAAAAGAAACGCGCACAACTGCTGACGCGCTTAAAGCCATACTCAACAGCCAAGCTCCTCCTCTAAAAACAGGAGATATGGTTAACGGAAAAGTTATAGGGCGCGGTGTGGCAACGGTCTTCATTGACCTTGGCGCACAAGGAACCGGCATAATTTTTGGAAGAGAATTTTATAAAGCCCAAGACATTATACGCGGCATAAATAAAGAAGACGTAATTTCAGCAAAAGTTGTGGAACCGGAAAACGATGAAGGTTATGTTGAGCTTTCAGTAAAAGATGCCGGTCGCGAAATGGTATGGCAAAAACTTGAAGAATATAAAACTTCCGGCATTACGCTTAAAGTAAAGATCACTGCTGCAAACCGTGGCGGACTCGTCGCACAAGTTGAAGGTACCCAAGCATTTTTACCAGTATCACAACTTTCTGCGGCACATTATCCGCGCGTTGAAGGCGGCGATAAAGATAAGATCTATGGCGAGTTGCAAAAATTTGTAGGACAAGAGTTTGAAATTCAAGTTCTTGATTTTGCTCCACAGGAACAAAAATTGATTCTTTCAGAAAAGGCTGTTGAAAGAAGTGAACTTTCCGAATTGCTTAAAGATTATAAAGTCGGTGACACAATAGGCGGCACCGTATCCGGAGTGGTAGACTTTGGAATATTTGTCCGCTTTGGACCGGAAGACCGGCTTGAAGGTTTGGCTCATATTTCTGAACTTGACTGGCAAATGGTACAAAGCCCGAATTCTTTATTCAGCGTGGGTGACGAAATAAAAGCAAAAATTATAGATATGGGAGACGGCAGAGTGTCTCTATCGATAAAAGCGCTTAAACCGGATCCTTGGCAGGATATAACAGAAAAATTCCCCAAAGGAGCTCAGGTTCAGGGCAAGGTTGTCAAATTCTCCCCTTTCGGAGCTTTTGTAGAGATATCCAGCAACGTTCAGGCGCTAATTCATATCTCTGAATTCGGCAACGAGGCAAAAATGAAAGAAAAATTATCTTTGGACAAAAAGTATTCTTTCCGAATTGCTTCAATTGACCAAAAAGAACATCGCATGAGCTTAAAAATGGCTGATGAATCTGCCGAAGAAGAGAGCAAAGAAGTTCCAGAAGAAAAAGCTGTTACAGAAACCAAAACCGAAATATCGGAAGAAAAAAGTTCGGAAGAATCAAAACCGGCAGAAGAATAATCGTATACGATTGATTCATGAAACACCCCGACACAAATGTGTGCGGGGTGTTTTGTAATTGAAAAAGCCGATGTGTTTTAAAAAAAACACATCGGCTTATTTTTAATTTGTTGGAATCAGCGCCGGACCCGCTTCTGCATCAAGACGCAGGTTATAGTCCGGTTGCATAAGAACCGGGCTTTCTCCAAGACGATTTCCTTCTCCGTCTCTATGCCACACCGGAACAATTGGTTTGCGACCTGCAAGATTAACAGAGATCGTACGCGCACCGGAAGCTGGAACCTCTTCTCCTGAAACGAAAGGATTTGAGTAAACTTCTGCATTCCAGAGCGCGCTTTCGCAAATGCCGCGAAGGTCAGCAATAGCTTCAACGCGAAGCTCTCTGAACTCATTGGAAATTCTCACGTGTTCGCGCAGTACAAAACTGTAACGAACTATGTGATACTTACTCTTTCTTGAAGGGTCATTCAGATCTGTGCGCAAAAAAGAAACAGCATTTATCATTTCGTATCTGAAATATTCAAGGTCCGCGAGCAGTTGTGCGACAGACGTATTTCTAGATGACTCAATGATCAGAATACCTGTCTGATTATTTCTGCGCTTAACTTGAGACTCACAAGACTCTTCAGGAAGTTCTCGCACGTATTTTGGAAGAATTCTGGGGTTTGAGATCCTAAACTGCAAAGCAACCATACGGGCTGAATCTTCAAGCGTCGGCATTTTTTCTCCTGTATGAGGCTGCTATAAAAAGAACTTAAAGTGTTTATATATTATTACTTAATATAAGGTTTTGTCAATGTATTGACAATAGGTTTTTTATATGATAGAATATTCGTATTAGAGTTAGGAATTTCTCCTCTCTAAAAACTCGCCAAGCGCGGGTTTCAACAACGGCCAAAGATTGATTTAGGAGGATTGCTTACTAAAAGATCTACTTCAACGAACAGTAAGGACGGCCGTCAAAAGCCAGTACCTTCAAAACTCAAATGCGTGAAAGCGCAAACGAATTCCGAACGAAAGGAATAACTACGTCATGTCTGGAACTTCAACCCGAACCCTCGAAGACGTCCTCAAAGATTCACAGGCTGCAGCTGCCCGTGCGCGCGAGTCACAGGCTCGCGAGCGCAAGTCAGCAGAGCGAGCCGAGAATCGGGAGCAGATCCATCAGGGTCAGCTCAAGATCACCGAGAACGTCACGATCGAGCGCCAGATCGCCAACCTCAAGCGGATTTCTGGTTGGGAAAGCGATACCGCAATCTTGGCTTCCATCGAAGAGCTCGCAGCTCTTCGCTCGGCCAATGCCGAAGAGCTCACGGCTCTGGGCGACAACGCGGACATCGCGGCGTACAACCTGCGCGTCGAAACATTCGGCGAGTGGGTTTCAAACCCGAACGAGGAAGGCAAGAGCACTTTTGCCTTCAAAATCGATGATGTCCGAGCCTACAGCTCGGCTCTCCACAGTCTTCTTGAGGTCACCGACCACGAGAAGATCGATGAGGGCGCAATCGACCTGACGGAACGTGTCACAACGCTCCGCGGTGAAATCGCCGCCCAGATCGAGAAGCTCAGCGGCAAGAACAAGGGCCGCGAACTCCCGAAGGCCTTGGTCGATGCCCAGGCGCAGCTTGCTGCCCTGGATCCCTCGACTCTCGCCAACGAGATGGAGCTGTTCAACCGCGTCCCGTACCTGAGCAATCAGACCATGCGCTGCATGTGTCCTCGCAACGAGTGCGGCCAGGTCAAGCACAGCGTCACCATTGACGGCAAGACCACGGAGTTCCGCGGTCGGGTCTTCCGCTTCACGGGCTACGCACGTAGCAAGAGCCTTCGCTCTGCTACAACCGCAGTCCGCATCACGTCCAAGCACCTCAAGGAGCTCGGAACGGCGAAGCGCGAAGAGATGGACGCCCATCGCTCCGCCTGGGAGTCCAAGAACCCTCACCTCCACCTCACGAGTATCACCCAGGTGACGCGCGAGAAGCGGATGGGCATGTTCTACGGCGATGTCGAGCTGGACTTTGGTCCACGCGACAACCGACGAGTCGCCAAGGGCACCGTGGTGCTCGAGTCCGACGAGGAAGGCATTACCGTCCTCGCCGCATCCGGTCCGATCGCCGGCCGCCTCCTCACCGACTTCGTCGAGGGAGAACAGCGGACTTCGCTCATCGGCGGACAGCTTTGGCTTCACGGCAAGCTGCCTAAGACGCTCTGGTTCCTTCGGGACGGTGATCAGACGGGTAGCGATACCCCGACGACCTACGTCTCAGCGGATCCGGATTTCGACGCTTCTCTCACGTCCAAGTTCACCTCTCCAGACAAGCCGTCTGGAAAGAACCGAACGCGCGAAGCTCGTCGTCATGACAGCCAGCGCCGGAACAGCGAAGGACTCGAAAAGGTCCGAGGCAAGAACCGACGCGGACAGGCAGACGAGGAATAACCTCTTCCCTGATCCACAACAACGCCCCCACACCAACTTGGTGTGGGGGTTTTTCTTTACCCAGCCTAATTTTTTAAAAATTAGAGCTGGGTTTTTAAATTTATCTACAGTTAAGGTATAATTAATATAATTTCCTATGCCGGGTAGTGAAAATTCGCCTGTTCGCGCAAGACGAACAAAAAATATAGCTATTCGATACCACATAGTTCGGTCTCACATAATAATTAATCAAAAATTTATCAACTAATAGTCGAATTTCTACTACCCGGTATGGCTTCAAGTCTAAAATCTAAAAACAATACTTTAGTCGTCGCGCTTGGCGGCTCTGTTTTGTTTCCGGATAAAATTAATGTTCAACTGATAATAAAATTAAAACGACTCTTCAAAAAAATAACAAAAGGCCGACGGATAAAACTTATTCTTATCGTGGGAGGCGGATACCCTGCAAGAAATTATCAAACTACCGCTAAAAAAATACACCCTGGCGTTTCTAAAATTGAACTAGATGAAATAGGCATTGCCGCAACTCGTTTCAATGCCGAATTAATGAAAATAATTTTCGGAAGTCTCGCAGCTAAAAAAGTAGTATATTCTGAGAATTTGCTTAAAAAACCAATAGATAAAATAACAGTTGTATCCGGTTGGACTCCTGGCTGTTCAACAGATACTATAACCGTAAGAGCAGCTAAAAAACTCAAGTTAAAACTTGTAATTATTGCCGGACGTCCTACACACGTATATACACACGACTTCATCAGATTCAAGATGGCCAAACCATTAATGAATATTTCGTGGAAAAACTACAGAAAGCTGATACCTAGCGTCTGGTCTCCTGGCATGCCCTCACCGGTAGACCCTATCGCGGCGCGCGAAGCTCAAAAAAATAATATAGATGCTATAGTAATAGGTGGTAAGAATATAGAAAATTTAGAGTCGTTATTACTGGGAAGAAAATTCAAAGGCACTCTAATAAGCAATAAAAACCTTGTATTATAAGTAATTACTTTGTAGAATAAAACGTCATGGCCTCTTCGATTTCATTTTAGGGTCGTGGTGAGCATATATAAATATGAAAATTGGAAATATCAAGCCGCCACAAGTTAATCCCGGCGGATCCCGAAAGGATCCTCTCGGGGAAGGATCAAATCCCTTCAGGAAATTAGCAACCCAACTACTATTTGGGTTTATTGTTCTTTTTCTTCTTATGGGAGCGCTTTCGGCTCTATTTGGGAACACTCCCGCAAAAGAAATAACATTATCTGAACTTGCATCTCAAATAAATGATGGGAAAGTCGAATATATCCACGTAAAGGAACAGGGATTAGAAATTAAATTAAAAGACGGAACTATTCAACAAGCAAAAAAGGAAGAGGGTCAACTGACCCAATCTTTAATAAATCTAGGTGTCCCGGCTGAAAAAATAGCTGCCTCCCATATCGAAATAAAAAATGAAAGCGGTTTAAGCTTTTTCCTTGGAGCAATTTTACCGTTAATATTGCCCTTCATACTTTTTGGTCTGTTCTTATGGTTCCTTATGGGTCGGGCGCAACAAGGGTCTATGCAGGCTTTTTCTTTCGGTAAAGCCAAAGCAAGATTATTCAACGGAAAAAATAATAAAGAACGTGTAACTTTCAAGGATGTCGCCGGCGTAGATGAAGCCAAAGAAGAACTTAAAGAAGTGGTGGAATTTCTGAAAGTACCGCGCAAATTTTTGGATATTGGAGCCCGCATACCTCGAGGCGTATTACTTATGGGGTCGCCGGGAACAGGAAAAACGCTTCTTGCCCGCGCCGTAGCCGGAGAGGCCAATGTCCCCTTCTATCACATGTCAGGCTCTGAATTTGTCGAAATGTTCGTAGGCGTTGGCGCCTCGCGGGTACGTGATCTTTTTGAAACAGCAAAAAATAATGCTCCAGCCATAATATTTATTGATGAGATAGATGCGGTGGGACGCCTAAGAGGCGCGGGTTTGGGCGGAGGACACGATGAACGAGAACAAACTTTAAACCAAATATTGGTGGAAATGGACGGCTTTGAACGCGATACAAATGTGATTATTATTGCCGCAACCAACCGACCCGATGTTTTGGATCCCGCACTATTACGCCCCGGAAGATTTGACCGAAGAATAATCCTGGAAGAGCCGGACATCAAAGCGCGGGAAGAAATATTAAAGATACACGCTCAAGATAAAAAAACCGGACCGGATATTAATTTGCGCTCAATAGCTGAACGAACCCCCGGTTTTTCGGGTGCAGACTTGGCCAATCTTATAAATGAAGCTGCTATCTTAGCTGCTAGGCGGAATAAATTTTTTGTTGCGCAAATTGAACTTATTGAATCAATAGATAAAATAATGCTGGGACCCGAAAGAAAATCTCACGCTCTTTCGATACGGGAAAAGAAAATCACAGCCTACCATGAAGGAGGCCACGCACTTGTAGCTGCTTCGATCAAAGCTGCTGATCCGGTGCATAAAGTTTCTATAGTATCCCGGGGTTTTGCGGGAGGATATACCATAAAATTACCCACCGAAGACAAGCGACTTCATACTCGTTCGGAATTTATTGCGGACCTTGCCATAATGCTTGGAGGCTATACCGCTGAGGAGATAATTTTTAAAGAATTAACTACCGGCGCGTCAAACGATCTGCAAAAAGCCACTGAACTTTCCAGAAAACTAATAACCGAGTTTGGAATGTCAAAAGCGTTGGGGCCGGTAACATTTATAGAAAAAAACGAGTTAGTTTTTTTGGGACGCGAACTTGGAGAACAGCGTCATTATTCTGAAGAAACTGCTAAAAAAATAGATCACGAAATACAATTTCTTATTAATGAGGCGCATAAAACTGCGCGGGAAATATTATCCAGAAAACTTTCTACCCTTCATTTAATAGCGCAAAAGCTTATCGAAAAAGAAACCCTTGAAAGAGCTGAATTTGAAGAACTCATTAAATCGGTGGGTAAAAAAGTATCGTCCACTGCAAAAAGAGGCAGGAAAGATACTTTCGGCTTAGAACCGTCTTCCGTATAGAAAATCAAAGCTTATTTAGGCTTAAATCCCGCATAAACAGTGAGGCGGGATTGTTTTTATTTATGGTTTAGCCTACAATAAACGGCACAAGTATTGAAAATAAAATACGCTCAAAGGAGAAACTGTGGCCATTCGCGCAACAATTCTAGACTGGGACGGCACCACATTCAATTCCTGGCCTCAAGCTTTGCGGGTAATACGAAAAATTTTTGCTCAATTTGGCTATCAAAACGACACGAAAAAAGAAACGGAGATCCGAAGACAGTGGGGTTATGCGGCGGCTGAAGCTTTTCGAAGCGTTCTGCCCGAAATCGATTATGAACTTCTAAGAAATGCTTGGGTCACTAAAATTCAGATAGCCGGCGATACCGAAACATTAAACATGGTAAATGGAGGCCAAGAAGCTCTACGTGAACTTAAGAGGTTAGATCTTAAACTTACTTTACTCACAAACAGAAAAGCTAAACACCTTGCTTCAAACTTGCCCAAATCAATTGATCTGACTGAATTTTTCTCAATAGTGCAAACTTATCATGACTATGAGCGAAACGATCAACTGTTTATTGACCATCCTTGTCATATTACATGTCAACATCCCAAACCGGATCGTAGAGCCTACCGGCCGACCCTGGAACAACTCAAAAAAGATTTTGGAATTAATACCCATGAAATTTTAACGGTTGACGATTCGCTTGTAGGGTTGGCTGTTGCCAACGCAAACAACATGCGTTTTGTGGGCGTCTTAACCGGCGCAATTAACACAAAAGCCCGTTGGATGCGCTGGGCAAAAGAGCGCGGCTTAACCATAACCCCCGAACAGATAATTCCCTCGATCAAATACCTTCCTGAATGGATAGAACAATACGATAAATAACAAAAGCCCCCGATAAATATCGGAGGCCTTTTTTAATACTATGTGTATGCGCTATTACTTAGCCTTACCCATTATGCGGAACATCTTTGTGCCGCAGACTGGACACTTGCCGGACATTGCCTTTCGGCCACCTTTCATATCAACTTCCTGAGGTTCTACCATCATTCTTTTGGCTTTGCATTTTACGCAATAAGCTTCGACGTCTGCCATATAAATTAATAGAGTTTAGGGTAGAGAATATTAGGGTTTAGAATCTAATTCAAAACACTAATCGCTATACTCTAAACACTTATTATATTGAATTTAGCCTTTATATAATTGTAGCACATATTTTGTATATAAAAGACCCATTAAAAAGTCTTTACAAAAAAGCACTTTTTGCTCTCTCTATATCTATATAAATACTTAATAGTTGTGCGCCTGCCTGCCGCAGGTAGGTTCCGCACAAACGCCAAGCTCTGTTTATCCTGAGCGAAGTCGAAGGATGCTCTAAATATTAAATAATAAATGTGCGCCCACTAGGACTCGAACCTAGAACCCCGGAGGTATAAGCTCCGTGCTCTGCCAATTGAGCTATAGGCGCGTATGAATAGCGTAATCTATATTTCAAAAAAATTCTATTGATTTATCTCACAGAGCTTGCCTCTCAATGAAAAAGATTTAAAATGGCGTTCCGCCTACGGTAAGCTCTGTGCCTGCCGGGTAGTGTGCTTTGCTCTACTACTCGGCTCTGCCAACTCCGACGCTCCGCAAGGCGGAGATCGGAGCCCCGAGTTTACGTCGGGGTTGAACTATAGGCGCATGAATATTTATGCTGTTCGCTTGGGATGATTCCGCAACCAACGCTCGTATTCTTCGGAAACGTCTTGATAATTATTTTGTGCTTCGTCGCGTAATTTTGCAAGTTCTATCGTGTTAACGTTACCCATATTTTCTCCCAATTCATTTAAAGCCCAAATTATCAATTCTTGATCTCTTCTACGCAGCAGTTCCGGAGGACTGTCTAAATTATCTTCATTTTGCGCATATTCGTAATTACTAACCTTTTCACTGAATTTCTTAATTGCTTCCAGAGAATCTTGGGAAGCAACGCTAACAATCAACTGCATAAGTTCTCTCTTAGCATTACTATTTTGGGGATCAAAAATTACAGATTCATTTAATAGGATATGGCTTAAACTCTCGACTTGATTTTCTCCGAGCGTACGGGAAAATTGACCGTACAACTTTCGCAATGCCTCGCTTGTGGGATCCTCTTCCATGCATTGTAAAATTTCTTCAGCGGTTTCCGCTTCATCTGCCATTTGTTTGAGATTTACAACAATAAATTTCTTTTCGTTATCATCCAACCTGTCATAATTATCTTTCCATCCTAAAATCTCGGCGCGTATAGGATTGTTCGTTTCGTAATCCTTATCTTCTAAAGCTTCTGTGTTTTTTGAAGCGATAGTCAATCCTGGATTTTGAGCTTTCCATTCTTCTATTTTTCTTTCAACCTCTTGTACATAATCCAATAGTTGATGGTGCAATATTTCTATCAACTCAACATATCTTTCTTGTTGTTCTTCCTTTTCAATATCTTTCTTCAAATTATTCAAAGCATTTATTACTGCTATATAATCATGAACTTTGTAAACATCCGCATTTATCTCATCGCCTTGCGGGACCACATATTCGTTTGTTCTTATAAACTCAACATAACGCGCAAGTATATCGACCGCATATGAAGATTTAGAGCTGCCCAAAGTCTCTATTATAGTCTGACGTATCTTTAAAGAGCTTTTATCCATCGGTAAAGCCCCGTTAATTAAAATCTCACCTATAGATTTTACAAAATCTGGACCCTCCTTTAACTCTTCGGGAGTATATTTTTTCAGCAAAGAAACAACAGCTTCTTGTTCAACTAGTTTAATGTCCTTATATGTTTCAAGTAACTTTATTATTGCCTCACTTGTAAAACCCTCTGCTTTGCCATGAACTACGGCTTCAATAATTCTTGCCGGCTCATCATCCAAAACATCATTTTGCGATATAGATTTATGCAAAACCTCTCTTGGAGGAAGTGCTTCCAGACCTTCTTCGGCCTCAACCGCACCCAATTTGCCGTGTTCTGCCAACCACTTTAAGGCTTCAAGTCTATTGAATTTGCGTCCTAAACTTTTTTGCAATTCTTCAACTGCATTATCATCCGCGCCGCCCACGTCACCATGCTCCGCACTTAATTTAACATGTTTAAGATTTCTGAGTTCTTCTTCAGTAAAAATTTCTTTTAATCTTTTATTGCTCATCGTAAAACCAGGTTTGTAGTCCGGTTTTTTTGACCTGTCCTCTGGTTTAGAACTAGGATTTTCTTCAAAAGATTTCTCTGGATTCATAAAAATTTATGCGTATGAGTTAATCCGCTCATAAAGTTCTTGCAAACGGGCATTCCCGGAATCCTTTTCAATTGCAATCTTAACCTGTCCAACAACTAAATTCAGGACCATCAACCAAACTCTGCTTTACTTTTTCTCTCAACTTAGCTAACTCTTCAAATTCTTTTGGATTAAGTTTTTCAGACATACCAGGTAGTAGAAATTCGACTATTAAGCTACGAATTTCTGCTTAAATTATTATTTTTATTCAAAAAAGATTTATTAATACCAGATAACCCTCCTTTTTGTTCGCCTTCGGCGAACAGTCGAATTTTCACTACCTGGCATAATTATTCTTCGCTTGTTGTATCTGTATTATCTAAATCTTTTTCTTGTACGGTTCCGGTTGATGGCGGCACCAACTCGCCTCTCATTTTCCTTGCTTTGCGTCCGCTTTTGCCGCGCACAAAGAACAATTTAGCTCTCCTCACTTTTGCCCGCCTCAATACCTCAATACTTTGTACGGTTGGCGCGTGTAACGGAAAAATCCTTTCAACGCCAACACCAAAAGATATTTTACGCACGGTAAGCATGCCGTTAATGCCTTTGCCGTGACGAAGCGCGATAACCAAACCCTCAAAGGCCTGCGGGCGCTGCTTATCCCCTTCTTTAATTAATTGAACTACTTTAACCGTATCTCCCGGTCTTACATCGGGAATATTTTTTTTCTCGTGCGTCTTATTAAATTTTAAAATTGTATCATTCATATGAAATTTGTTCTTCGTTTTTTGATATTTTTAATTCTTCATCTTCTTTTATTAAATTATTCAAAACTTCCTGGAAATCTTCGGGCGGATCGGCCTCAAAAGAAATTCTTCTGTCCTCAGGCATACTTACCGTCAGGCGCATAGCGTGGAGCATTTGACGAGGAGCAAGTGATGCCACTTCTTTTGAGCCATAAAGCTTATCTCCCAAAATCGGATATCCGAACGCTGAAAGTTGCACTCTTAATTGATGCGTTCTTCCTGTTTTGGGGGAGAGCAAAACAAGTGTAGCTTCCTGAAACCTTTTTAAAACCCTAAACTCTGTTTCGGCATCGCGTGTTTTTTCCGGAACTTTTTCGTGCGGTCTTAATTTTTCAACTTCTATTAATTTAAATTTGCCTCCCACCCTGCCCAATTGTCCTTTCAAAATTCCCTTTGGAGCCTTTATCCTTCCTTTAACTATTGCTAAATATTGCTTCTCTACCTCACGCGAAGCAAATTGTTTTTTAAGCCATAAAAAAGTTTTCTGATTTTTTGCCACCACCAAAATTCCTGAGGTATCCGCGTCTATCCTATGTACGATACCCGGTCGCAAAGGATCCTCTCCGACTTTTTTTATGCTGACGTCATGAGCCAAAATAGCATCAATTAACGTTATTTTTTTGCTGTCTTCGGCAGGACTTGCCCTGAGTTCTGTCGAAGGGTGAACCGCAATGCCCGGCGGTTTATTTATAACCAACAGGTCATCATCTTCGTAAACAATATCAAGGCTATTATTGGATTGTTCCTTTTTTAACACATTTATAGCTTTTGCCGCAACAGCCTACGAACAAAGTGAGTAGATGCTGTTGCGAGCAACTCGCCATAGGCGAGTTTCCTAAAAGTAGCTTTCCTTAAGGCGAGCATCACAATTTGCCATAACGGTCTGCGGAATACAATGAACAGTTGCCGTTGTGAGCGTCCGCCTCTAGAGGATTTCCTTATTGAAGCCCGCCGGAGGCGGGCATCTCAATCTGCTACAATTTGTAAAACAAATTAAGCAGCTTGGATGTGCTGGGGGTCGGAATCGAACCGACGACCTATTCCTCTTCAGGGAAGCGCTCTACCGACTGAGCTACCCCAGCAATATGATGAAATCTAAAATTGTATTTCAAATACACCTCAACCGTTCTCCTTGCAAAACTTGCCCTGAGCGTAGTCGAAGGGCTGAGCTACCCCAGCATAGTCAGTTAATAAAGTAACATTATTGATAAATTTGTTCAAGAATACCCAGCCCTAATTTATCTTTAAAAAATAGATACTTCATTATTATAAACGTGCTTGTCGACATACGAATATGATTCAGAATTAACTAAATTAGAGTTGGGTTGATAACTCATAAGACATCTGTTATACAAAAACAAAGCACCTTACCAAGAATAAATGTCGAGGGATAAAAATGACCTGTATCATAGCCTTAACCGACAGAACAACTGTTTGGATAGGCGGAGATTCCGCTGGCGTCGCTGGATTAAATCTTGAAATAAGAGATGATTCAAAAGTTTTCAGACGAGAAGATAAAAATAAAAATATCTGGGCATTTGGTTTCACCACCAGTTTCCGTATGGGACAACTTATCAGATACGATCTTGAGCTGCCTGAATTAACCGCAGAAGATGAACAAAACATTCATCGTTTCATGGTTAAAAAATTTATCCCTGCCCTGCGAAAATGTCTCGCGGCAGGCGGCTGGCAAAGCAAAAAAGAAGATCGCGAAGTCAGTGGAAAATTTCTTATAGGCTTGAGAGGAAATATTTTTACTATAGACTCTGATTATCAGGTTGCTATTCCCCACAATGCATTTACGGCCGTGGGTGCTGGAGAAAATATAGCATTGGGAGCATTATTTGTTTCTGGAGATAAATTGCCGGAAGAAAGAATATTGAACGCTCTTGAAGCAGCCGAAACTTTTTCGACCGTAGTACGCAAACCATTTAATATAGTAACTACATAAAAATAAAACCGCTTTTTTAGCGGTTTTTTTATGTGGCGCTTTGCCCTCCATATGTTTCTTTGGCTAACTTAAGCACTTTTTGTGGCTCGGGGTCTTGAGGGTCCCAATCGCCTTTCAATATTTCTAGCGGGCTTGCATCATCCAATTGAGCTCTTTTTCGCAAGAACCATCTCTGAATACCAAAATCATTATATGAACCTTCGAGAAGAAAAACTATCTTCGTCACAAAATTAAAGCGTTTTATGACTTCTACGGGCGCGTTCTGCGGATCGGCATCGTATTCAAAAAACTTCGCGCGTGCTTTGCATATTCTTGCTTGTCCGGTGATAAGGGCGGCGGTAATATCAACTCCAAGAGTATCTTGAACAGCATCCCAGACCGCAACATTAACGCTCATTGTTAAGCTCCTAAAAGTTCTGTTATTTAACAATTAAACATAAAAATAGAATAGTTGCAACACAAAAAAAAGAAAAGGCTCATCCATTTTTGAATGAGCCTTTTTAAGTTTTAATTGAACGCTTTTCTGTTTTCACCAGTTACCTCCGAAACTTTTGGAATGAACTATACTTTCGTTTTCTTTCCGATCCAGCAAACACATGGATCGCTTAAATCGATATGTTGTTCTGTTGCCGTCTGCAATGAAACGCAAACGATATGCTTTTCGTTAGCGCTACTTAATATAGCTACAAAAAGTGGATGTTCGTACCAGCATACGCTGCCACAAAACTTTATAGAATGGAGTTTTCCATTCTCTTCTGTCTCTACGTGCTTATGCGGAAACATCTCCGTATCCTTCTTATCTGAGTTGGTAACGAGGAAGAGATCTGTCCAGCTCTAATTTTAGAAATTAGGGCTGGATGGTAGCGAGGAAGGGATTTGAACCCTTACGATTGTTCATCAACGGTGTTTGAGACCGCCGCGTCTGCCATTCCGCCACCTCGCCGCCGATTTTTTTACTACACAGCCCGACAGTTAATCTCTATCGGGAACGTTTCTGGATTTAACCAGATTCCACAGAAGCGTAAGCGCATTGCTTCCGTTAGTTGTTACGGTGATCTCTAGTTCACCGGCTATTGCGGTTGCGCTACTTCCTGAATCTGTGACTTCTTGTCGAATGTCACTGTAACCCCTTTCTTTGATGAGACCTGAAAAGTATCTCACAAAATTAGGGTCCCTGTCATCGGAATTAATTCTTGGTTTGGCCATTTTGCACCTCAAATCTTTTTGGTTTTGGTACCGAGGGAGGGATTCGAACCCACACGCCATTTCTGACGGGAGATTTTAAGTCTCCTGCGTCTGCCATTCCGCCACCTCGGCACTGAATTTCTGAAATCAAAAAGAGATGGTAGGGACTCTTGGATTTGAACCAAGGACCTGCGGCATGTAAGACCGCCGCTCTAACCAGGCTGAGCTAAGCCCCCACCGAAAACAAAATCGCTTCGCTTTACCATCCCATACCTTTACCAGGAAAGGATGGTGGACCGGAGTGGACTCGAACCACCGACTTGCAGTTTATAAGACTGCTGCTCTAACCAGACTGAGCTACCGGTCCACCGAAGCGAATTGCTTAGAAAAACTTTTTTGCCCAGCTCTAATTTTTAAAAATTAGGGCTGGATGGCGAGCCGAGCGGGACTCGAACCCACGACCTACTGTTTATCCGCCACTAATTTTTACGGTCGCAAGCGACCGACCAAAAGGCGGATCCGCCTTCGGCGGAGAAGGCAGCCGCTCTATCCGAACTGAGCTATCGGCCCGCCGAAAGCGAAGTTCGCTTTGTCAGCGACCCGCTGGAATTTGTTTTTGGTGAGCCCGGAGAGATTCGAACTCTCGACGACAGGGATTAAAAGTCCCTCGCTCTGCCACTGAGCTACGGGCCCACCGAAACAAATGATGAATGCTAAGTTTATCCAGCCTAATTTTAGAAATTAGAGCTGGGTTTGCTTGCGCTGAGCGAGCGCAAGCGAGTCGAAGTGGTAGCGCCAACGAGATTCTCCCGATTACGATCGGGATTACGTCATTGTAAAGCTCGCGTATGCTCGCTAACAATGACGAGAAGAACCCGTGATGCCAAGGTTGGTAGCGCCAGTGGGATTCGAACCCACGATCTCCGGGGTGAAAACCCGATATCCTAGACCGCTAGACGATAGCGCCACCGTAAAAAGTTTAGTTTTCAAAGAATTTGTGGGCACTGAGGGGATTGAACCCCCGGCCTACTCGGTGTAAACGAGTCGCTCTACCACTGAGCTAAGTGCCCCTATATTATATCAAAAATACGCATTTTGTCAACCCTTCCCTTCTGCGTTTTGCGTTCGGATAACCTTTGAACGGTTTTTGAAACTATTTTGGCATGGTTCCAGCTCTAATTTCATAAATTAAGGCTAGACAAAATAGTCGAAACCTCACAAGGTCATCGCCGGATGACCGACCTGCCCAACTCGCTGCAAATGCAGCTGCGTCGAAGCTGGCGGGGAATGAGTGAGAGGGTTATCCAATGTAATATCTCTTAAAAACTATAACTAACTTTATAAAATCTTACAAGCATAAATAAGTGTTGCATTTATATATTTCTCTGCTAAAATTTTGATAAAGTTCGTTTACTTAAACAAAGAGGTATTAGTAATGTCCGCAAGGCTTGAAGTTATCACGGGACCCATGTTCTCGAGCAAAAGCGCAACCCTAATCCAGTTACTGGAAAATGCAACTTATGCACGAAAACAGATTTTGGTTATTAAGCCGGCTCTTGATAAAAGAAGCGTTGAAACGGAAATCACTACACGCAAGATCATACGAGGCAGATCAACTGTAATAAACAAATTCCCGGCAAATAATGTAAATACCCTAAGAGAATTCCGAAAAGCGCTCAAAGAAAGATATTTTCATGTTCTTGGCATAGAAGAAGCGCAATTCTTGGGGCCTTGGATAATAACTGCCGTTAAAGAATTGCTAAGCGAGCGCGCTCACGATGACCTTCGCATAATTGTTGCCGGCTTGGACATGACTGCGAATATGGAACCGTTTGGTTCCATGCCGCAATTACTCGCAATGGCCGATGAAGTTATTAAACTTCATGCCGTGTGCTTCAAATGCGGTAAAGATGCGCGTTATACTCAAAAACTAGGCGGAACAAGCGACAGAATTCAGGTTGGCGATCTTGGTCTTTACGAAGCCAGATGCAGACAATGCCACACGCCAAATGTGGCATCATCCTCATAAATTTGATAAGACTATCAATCCATAAAATATCCGCTAGTTGAAATAATCCAAAAAACATATGAATACTGGAAAGCTCAAGGCGCTCCGGTGGTGCTTGTAGATACGACAGGTCGCTCTCCAAAAGAAGCGGCATCTGAAATTTTGAATGAAACTCTGAAAGTTCTTGAAAAGCGTTTCAATATAAATATAAATTAACTCTGTTATTTAAATAACAGAGTTTTTATTTTATAAGATCTATGTTACTTTAATGATATGAAAAATAATCTGGTCCTTGGCTTGGACCTTGATGGAACGCTCGCCGATCACACGGAAATAAAATTAAGTCTTGCGAAAGAATTTGGTTTTGACCTGCCCGCTCACCAAACGGCATCTGAGGTCATAAAGGACATAATACCCGAAGCGCACTATAAAGAATTCCAGCGTAAATTATATGCGGAACTTTCTCATCTGGCTAAAAAAATGGATTTCGTTGAAGAAGCCTTAAAAGATATCCAAAGTTTAGGATGGAATTTTATTCTGGTTTCAAGGCGCAAAACCGACGGCCACGCTTCAGCACAAGCTTGGCTAAAACAACATTTGCCCGGATTCATTCCTAAAGAAAAGATCTTCTTTGTCGAAGAAGATTCTGATAAAAATATAGTATGCGAGCGGGAAGGCGTGCTAGCATTTGTCGATGATCAAACGGGCGTTTTGCAATATTTAAACCCTTCAATGTTACGGATACTTATTGACCCCTTCGGCAACTGGGATAATAATCCGCCCAAAGATTTTATCAGAGTAAAATCTTGGCACGATATACCTCCCATACTCTCAGATCTCAAATAAAAATACTCCGCATCCGCCAGCTGGCGGACGGAGTATTTTTATGGTTAATTTACTTGGTTTTATCTTTTTGAGGTCTCGAAAATATATAACTTGCCAAAAAGGTGGTAATTGGAACTGACGCAACAACACCCATACTTCCCAACATTGCACGCATAATTTCAGTCATTACTCCCTCCCCGCTCAAAGTAATAGCTCCTGGCTGATTATTTGCATAAAGCAATATTAATAAAGGGAATGAAGCGCCGGTATAGGCCAGAAAAAGAGTGTTTATTATCGCGTTAATGTGGTCTCTGCCTACTCTCATCGCCCCCAACCAAAGATTTTTGAAACCGTATTGTGGATTAGCTTCTTTTAATTCTGCGACAACAGAAACTTGATTTACTGTAATATCATCGAGCATTCCCACGGCACCTATAATGATTCCCGCAAGCAAAACGCCCCGTAGGTCGTTAGTTCCCAACAATTGCGGCAAATACGTAGTTTCTTCAGATGAAAAGCCTGAAATATTTCCTAAAACAGAAAATACTTCATAAAGTACTACGATCAGGAAAACGCTTATTGCGGTACCAATAGCAGCAATATTGCTTTTCTTATTAAATCCGTGCGAAAGATATAAAACCGCAGGAAGCATGAAGAAGACACCAACAATACTTACTTTCACCGGGTCTGAACCTTCTATAAGTTTTGGTATTATAAACGCAAAAATAACAAAAAAAGTTAAAATCAAACCTACAACTGAAAGCAGTCCTTTGCCCCGCCCCACCCAAACAACCAAAAATACAAAAAGGGCCCACATCACGTACAAAACCGGACGGCGGTCTACATCGGATAAAACATACATAGCTTCGCCATTTTCATCTTCAAAAGAACTGACTAAAATTTTATCGCCTGTCTCTAACCAAAAATCACGGTTAACATTTTCAACAACCTCATCAAGCTCGACTAAATTATCTTTATCCGGTCCGTCTGACAGTTGAACATAAAGATGCTGATACTGAATGCTTTGTCCGAATTCTTCCTGTTCGAAAAGTTCTGTGCGCATTACTTTACCGCTAAAAACTTCTTGGTCGGTAAAATTTAAAATTCCCAAATAAAAAACGCTGCCAATTACTATTGCAGTAATAAATATAAACCCGATAACTTTAAATTTTTTTGATCGAATTATCCTGATCGGTCTCATTGTGGGCGGTATAGGACTCCGTCCGCCAACTGGCGGACTAGAACCTGTCGCCTCGGGCTCCTTAAAAACCTCTCGGTTTTTAATATTTTCCTATTCACCCCGACGTACGTCGGGGCAAGCGGGAAGGAACATTCCTTCCCGACCCCATCCTAAGGTTCTCGTCCTATATAAAAATTTATATTATTATTTTATTTTGTGGGCGGTATAGGACTCGAACCTATGACCTTTACAATGTCAATGTAACGCTCTAGCCAACTGAGCTAACCGCCCTTACTTCTCTATTTTAAAAAATGGATATATTGGTGATTAATCTCTAGCCAATTCCGACGCTCCGATTTATCGGAGGTCGGAACCCCGACCTAAGCGTCGGGCTGAGCCTAACCGCCCAAATATACTTACCATTTTTAACATGCTACGAAGTCGTCTGCAAGAATGGGGTTTATTTTTCCTATTTTAATTTTATTAAGTTAAAAGAGTCGTTCTTTAATACGGATTTCCACCCGCCTATCTCTAACCTATTTTCTAAGTCGGGATAATACTTCCGTAAAATATCGTCCACCAATAAGTAATCGGCTGGAATCTGCTCAAGTTCAGCTTTCGCATTTTCGGGATTATTAAAAAATAGTTTAATAATTTCGCTTCGTTCAGAAAAATCGATACCGTGGGTAAAAAGCCAGGTGCTAAAACCCATAGTAGCCTTGCGACCGGCAGCTATAACTACGGGGTTTTGTATTGAGTTGGGATCAAGTATTGCCGCCGAAGACAAAAAAACATCATCTTCGTCCGTATTACTTCTTATCCATGCAACCATATTGCTTTGATCTTTATCAAACATAACAAAACCGCCCTCTCCCCCCCGCTCAAGAATATTGAAAGATGATATCAGACCCGAAGGCAAAGAAACTATTATTGCGGCAATTAAAGCGCCTGTCGCTAACTTTTTATTTTTATTCAAAGATTCAATCGCCACACCCAAAGCCGCAACAGAAAAAAGTATGGCATAAGCAAAAAATTTATTGGTATCAAAATCCCATATCTGAAATTGGAATATATTTGGAGCCGCCCATAAAGATAACGCCCCCAAAGACAAAAACACCAATTCTTTTTTTAGCGGAAGCTTTTTAAATACCGTCAAAATCGCAAAAGGCATTAAAATTAGCGGGCCAAAATTTGTCCACATATAGCGTAACCATGGCAAAAATTTAACAGCGTCCGCCGAAGGCAGATTCAAGCCGGCATTATTTGGAAGTGTCGTTGTCATCCAGCCCAAACGTAAAGAAAAAATATTGCCTAATAAATACTTGGGCAACAGCAGTAAAGCGCCCATTGAAGGTATGGCTAATGGCACGGCAAAAAATATAAACCCACGCGCGGCATTAAAAAATAACTTATCCTGCCGAACTAATAGATAGGTCAACATAGCACCCACAACGAGTGAAGCCGCAATAAAGCTATGCGTGTGGGCAAGCGGTAAAAGACCGATTATTATACCTGACCAAACGAAAGCAATTAAATTATTATTTTTTAGTCCTTCCAAAAATGAACGCATAGATAATATAAACAAAACAAAACCCAGCACAAACGTTCTTTGGACCATAAAAAATAACGGCACCATCGCAGGATATGCAATATTTTGCATAGGATAAGGCGCGCTATGTCTAAGCGGCAACGAATCAATTACTCCTTGCAAATAAGATATATAACCCAACCCTCCTCCAAAAAGCGTAACTAATACGGCAAATATAATTATATTTTTTGATAATCCTAAAAACCGGAAAAAAGATACAAGTAAAAATATAGAAGAAACAACCAAAAGCATTATTGGAGCATGAAAAGCAAAAACAAGCGGGCTACCTAATTTTAAAATAAATCCTGAAAGCAAATTTATAAAATACGGGTATTTTATAAATTCACCGCTGAAATTCGGCTCTTCAAAATCCCACTTCTCGGTAAGCCCAATTCGTGTAACTTGAGATAAATGATATGGCGTATCGACTGCCGCTCCCCTACCGATCAACAAAGAACCGTCGGGCTTCTGCACCAAACTTTGTGAGATTAAAAGAAAAAGAGTTAAAAAAATTAAAACGGTTATACAAAATCTCAATAATCCATAATGCCTGTCCGAATCCTCACGAACCCACAAATTCTGCTTATTCTTATTTAAAGTATAAAAAGAGAAAAATCCTGCAACGATAATTATGAAAGACCCAATTAAGCCAGCCCATAACGTAGGCAATACTATCAAAAAAACAGATGTGATTGCCGAAAACAAAAGAAATGCCACCGGAACAGAAGCGGCAAGAATCTCTGAACTTTCGCCAAAAACACCCTTAGCAAATCTTATTAACAGAAAATAACAGGCAACTACAAGCAAAATTAAAATTATTGACCCAATAAGCATATATCAATACTAACAGCTCTTTGTTCACTAAAAAAGACACTCCAAATATACTATATAAAAACCGCATAATTATATGCGGCTTTATTTAATCTCCGGATTTACTACCTTTCAAAACAATAAGTTCATCGGAATTTGAAAAACGAGCTACATCTAATTCATACGGCCTATGATAAACTTTAACAGGCAAACCTAACTTCTTAAGACAATCACGACATTGTAAAACTTCAAAATCCCACTCTGGAATTCTTAACTCGTTTATAAAACTAAACAAATTAGTTCTGGTGCTTGTAAGTTCTTCCCGACTTAGGACAGTTGTGCCGCAAGCACTACATGGGCCATAGCGCGGAACATACATGAACGATCCTCCTTTGTTTGCGTTTACTATTCCTTTATTTAAAGATCTTATTCCCTTTTAATAACACGCCTAAATTATAAATTCAAGTTAAATAAAAAACGGCTTTCAGGCCGCTTTTAATAATATGTTCTTCCGAAGCTTTCTTTGTCCTTCATAATTTTAGCCACTATGGAAACAGAACGGGAATGTAAAGGAAAAACCTGTTTTATTGTGAAAAAACAAGTTTTAAAGCCTCCTTTTTATATATTTTATGTATTATTGTATTGCTTGTATCCAACTGGCCAGAGATGAAATTTTGCCTAACAAATATACGTTTAATGCGATGCTCATGCTTGTGACAAGCGATAAAGCACCTATAATAAATTCGGGTTTTGTTATTTTTATATATTTTATTTTTTAATTGAAACTTCATCTATTATACCGTTTATGCGATGTATGTGTATATAGGGCTGTCAAACTGTTTGCGGTGAGCTTATCAAATCTAAAAATCTCAGGGTCAAACGTGAAGAAAGGTCCTTAAAAATTAGTTGCGGAATTATGGATTTAATAAATCTCAATTAGACTATATAAAAATGATTATTGTATTGATTCTATGATCCCCGGAACATTCGGACCGTCAACAATAAATTCTCCCAATGCCCCGCGATCAATTGCTCGGGTAAGCGCGTGGTCCACTAAAAGATACTTCCCTGGAACTTCGGCTGTAAATTCAACCATTGTTGCTCCCCCACCCGGAACCAGTGTTGTCTGAACATTTACATGAGGCGTAGATACAATATCGCCTTCGGGATAAACTTTATCAAAAATTTCTCCGATAATGTGAAAATTTGATGCAAGCTGCCCCGATACACCGAAGAAAATCCTTACTTTATCTCCGATATTTGCGTGAAGTGCGCCCTCTCCTGTCAGCGCACCAACACGACCGTTAAAAACAACATATTCCGGTCTTTCGGAAAGAAGTTTGTCTTTATCTAATTCCTGATATCCTTTTTCCCCGACTTTGCCATTCGTATAAACTTCTCCCTGCACCACATAAAACTCTTTATTAACCGCCGGAAGACCTCCTTTGGGTTCCACTAAAATCAAACCATACATTCCATTTGCGATATGAGAAGGAATATGCGGACTCGCGCAATGATATACATATATTCCCGGACGCGTAGCCTTAAACTGAAAGGTTTTTGTCTCATTTGGCGCAACTCTCGTTAATCCGGCGCCACCGCCCGGACCAATTACCGCATGAAGATCTATTGAATGTTCACCGTGCCCCGCTTCCATGTGCTCCATTTCTTCGGCACCCATCATATGACCATCATTTCCGTTAGCCGAAACTGTCGGCATAAATCCACTTACCGTAAGCAAATCATCCGATTCATTTAAAGAGTGCTGATCTCCATTATGCGCATGTTCGTGTGTAAGTGAAATTTCAACCATATCGCCCTCCATTACACGGATAAAAGGACCGGGTACCTGATTATTATATGTCCAATATTCGTATGTCGTACCATCAGCAAGCGTAGAAACAACTTGTGTCGCGCGCAAGTTTACAGATACCGTCTTATTCTCATCTTTTGATCGGTCAACAATTATTGGCACAGGAAGACTGCTTGCAGACGTACTTATATCGGCAACATCAACTGATTTTACCGGAAGTATGGTCTCACGATCCGCGGTCTTCTTATACAAAAATCCCGCCCATATAAGAATGGCAATAATAATTACTCCAAATATCCAAATTTTATTCACTTTAATAGCTGTTATGTTAGTTGAGGGCTTTATATCTTCCATATTTAAATTTAAACTTTAAAAACTAACTTCTATTATATACTAATAGCTTGATAATATTAAGGTTTTCTTTCCTTTGCGTTAGAACCTGTTTTATGAATTTGAAAGAATGCTTTGCGATACCCGTTTTTAGTAAATAAAAAGATGGCTTTAGCCATCTTTCTTAGGTTTTTTCTCGTATTCAAAACTTTTGCTTGCGTTGCTTAGGTCATTTACTACCTTCCGCCAATCGGAAGCTAGGAGTTCAGCATCGGTTCCAAAACGCTCTTCATAGTTTGGAAGATGACTCGAGGAAAACAACGATAGCGACGCCATTCCTTCACCAATACTGGCTAAGCCATCCAGAAATGCTCGCAGAAAGGATTTTATTTTCATGCCCACCTCCGTATTTACGAAATGTGCTATATCTTTTATATCTTAATAGTAAGGCCTCGGCAAGCTTGGAGCATTTAAAATTTCGCCCGGCTTTCGTGTGGGCATTTTTAATGAACGGGCTAATGAATGACGTTACTTGTGGTGAGTTTATCGAACCAGAACCAGTTTCTTACAGGAGAAAGGTTTTCTGTTGCCTGATTTTGTGTAAAGAAAAACGGCTTTATGCCGTTTCTTAAAAATTTTTGGTGGGTTCTGTATAGATTTTAAGAGAGTTTTTTACTGCAGTAAGAGCACTTTTTTGTTTTCTTCGCGCATTTTGCGCATCTGGCGAAGGAAAGGTTCGTGTCTTGCGTATCACATTCGGGACATTTATGAGCAGCTAACATAAAAATGAAGCCGTAACAATTCTCGCACAACCCCGCACGATCATTGTATTGCAAGATAAAATAAATCATCTTGAGAAAATTACGCATAGGAACCACCTTTTTCTTACTTTGCATTGTTTAAGAACTAAAAATAAAATAGCACATTACGTGCTAATTGCAACTGAGCGGGCTAGTGCCTGCCGACAAACAGGAATGTTCCTGACCCATCTTAATTCAAAATCTTTAGGACGGTTTTGATTTTACTGTTTAGATTTTATAATCGGTCATCAATTTAGGAAGAAAAGGTTTAACAATTTCTAGATGGGTTTCCCATATCCCGGAACCCAACAATGCGATCTTTTGTGCTGTAAGATCAAGAGCTCCCATATTCTGTCCGGGTTTATAATTTTGCAGATCATCTAACGCTTTTTGGCTAATATTCTCCTGCCAAACTCCCTCCAAAAGCTCGGTGGCAAGAGTTGCATAGTCCTTCATCATCAATCTTAACGCCTTCTCCTCATTCCCGGATTTTGAATATCCTTTCTCGCCTTCCTCGATCATGCCCGCCGCATAATGATTTACGGCATCAATATTTGCATTCTCACCAAAAATCTTATTGTACGAATCAAGCATTCTCTGCCAGAACGCATTAAACGAGGACTGTGCCGATGGTGATTGTTCGTCTACGTAAAAGAAACAATATGAGTAAACCACCAGCGCTAATGATACTTTACGAAACCAAAAATTAACCTCCTCTTTAGTTAACGTTTTCTTAAAACCAAATTTTTCTGGCGCTATGAATAAAACACCGCGCAAAGATTGTTCGGCAACATCTAAAATCTTTCCGAAAAGATCTCTTATTTCTTTACTTTCCGGTGCAAATAAACCGTTTAGCGAATCGCGCACCTGCGCAATCGTCATTTTATTGGCAGAGTCTTCTTTACTTTCTAAAAATTTATTTAAAAATCCCATAGTATTCGTATACTTTATTGATCAGTCTAAATTTAATCACAGATTCATTCTATCATAAAATTAAATCGCCTTAGATAATAAGACGATTTTCGCTGAGCGGGTTAGTAAATGACGTTAGAACCAGTTTCTTACAGGAGAAAGGTTTTTTCATCCCTATTCATTAAGTTCGCTAAGCGAAAATGGACCATCCCACTTTGGTTTTTCTTTAGAAAGACCGGCGGTCCAATACGTCCAATATTCGCTTCCACAAATATAGGTTGTTGTCTTGGGTGCGTCTAGAACCGTTAACCCTCCAGTCGACTTTTTTGGAGTCGCAGCTCGTTCTCCATTACTACAAACCATATATCCTTTATTCGAATCAAAACGCGGATGCTTAGAAGTCAGTGGCTGATTAGATAAAAATATAGCAAGACCAAATATGATAACAAATATTAAAACAAAAATAAGCAACAAACCAATTAAAACTCTTTTGGTTTTGTTTAACTTAACTTGTATCATTACTTCATTCTATCACAATTCAGTTCGATTCTGCTCAGGAGTAACAAAAAATCGCCTTAGATAATAAGACGATTTACGCTGAGCGGGTGAGCGGAATCGAACCGCCATCTCGTCCTTGGCAAGGACGTGTAATAGCCACTATACCACACCCGCATTTAAAAATAGTTTACATTAAATAATTCTAATGAGTCAAACCCCGCACCTTTTACGCTTAAAGGTGCGGGGTCAAACTCTACAACACCTGAACGCTTTGGCCTTGAATAAAGCGAATTAACTCTGGAGTAATATCCTTAGTTGTGGACGCGCGCAAAACAAACACACAACGTCCCGGTTTTATAATTTTATGTTTGATTCTATCTTCGCCGGCCAATATTGAATCAATAACGAATTTTTTATGCTTCAAAAAAAGTCTTTGGTCGAGTTCTATCTCTCCCCTGACCAGTTCCCCCTCAACCAAAATATGATTGGGGTCATATATATCTGCTCTGTGTATTTGAAATAAGGTATACATTAATAAATATTCTACTTTTATTCCGACTTGTGGGCGTGGTGGGAGTCGAACCCACACCTCGTTAGAGACACGATTTTAAGTCGTGAGCGTATACCATTCCGCCACACGCCCAAACACCAATTTAAATATCAAAAGTGATTCTTGAGGCCATGACGGGAATTGCACCCGTGAATAGCGGTTTTGCAGACCGCCGCGTTAGCTACTTCGCCACATGGCCATGTCCAAAATTTTATGTCGTAATCCCGACCTCCTTAATATATCTTTAAATGGTTCGTCGGGACAGTCCGTCGCGCCTGCCCAGTACCGTGCGGCGTCTACCCCGCACACAGCTTGCTGTTGTGCGGGGCTCTGGTGCTGGGTTAGCTACTTCGCCACCGCGCCACTATTTATCTTTATTTTTTAAATTATAAAGATCTTCCTCTATTTTAGCTGCCTCGCGCACCGTTTCGTCAAGCAAAAATCTTATGCGCGGCACCGGCCGCATTTCCATTTTCTTGTTAAACTTCTGCTGGACAACATAGATCTCTTTATTCATTTCAGTTAAAACATCCTGTTCATTTCTTTCGGGCATAACGCTTATATATATGCGAACCGCGGTCAGATCTTCTGAAAGCTCGACACGTGTAATTGTAACCAATGTGCCGAAAGCAAAATCAAACTCCTTAATAATTATTTTGCCCAATTCTTCACGTATTTTTATTTGTAAACGCTCAATGCGTCTAATTGAAGTCATGATTTAAAGAAGCGGTCTTTTGTGCCTCTCTTCCATAAAACATTTTAGAACGTCTCCGGGAAGTATGCTCATTCCCTTTAACTCTATCTGCAATCCGCATTGTTTGCCCTGGGGAACTTCGTCTACGGATACTTTATTCATCTGAACGCTATTTAATTTACCTTTTCCCATGGGATGTCCTCCTCTTTCAACATCAATTAAAGTAGCTGGTTTTATTGTGCCTTTAGTAACTTCTCCGCCGATAACCTGTTTAGCGCCCTCCTGTTTAAACGTAGCTAAAATCTTAATGACTCCAAGATCCGTCCTGATTATTTCAGGAGGTACGGCAGCTTCCATTTCCGCGCGTATACCGTCAACTAATTCGTATATTATATCTGAAGACACAATAGTAACTCCTAATTTCTGGGCCATTAGTTCAATAGAAGATGGGGCCTTAGTACGAAAAGCAATTATTGCGGCTCCAGAATTAGAAGCCAACTTAACATCATTTTCTGTAATATTACCGGTTTCCGCAACTATAATATCCAAGCCTACGATCTGTGAAGATATTTTTTTCAAAGTTTCAACAATAGCTTCAAGCGAACCGACGACATCCGCTTTAATGATTATTTTTTTCATAACTTCCGGACTTTCTCCTCCGATTTTAACAGCGAAGCGCCTTTTTTCTTTTTCTTTTGCTATGATCTCCTCTGCTTCTTTTTCGGAAGCAACAGTAATAAATGTTTCGCCCACATCGGATACTTCACTTAAACCTAAAATTAAAACAGGTGTTGAGGGACCGGCTTCTTCAATAGGTTTTAACATAAAATTTTCAAGACTTCGCGCTCTTCCCCACTGTCCGCCTATAACTAAATTTGCGGATGATCTAAGCGTGCCCTGTCTCACCAAAAGAGTGGCTAGGGAACCGCGCCTTTGATCTTTATGCGCTTCAATAACAACACCTGAGGCAGGCGCCGAAGGATCAGATTGTAACTCGCCTACTTCTGCTATCAACAATATTAGATCCATCAAGCCCGATAACCCTTCCCCGCTTTTTGCGGAAATAGGAAGACTGGATACGTCGCCGCCCCATCCCTCTAGCATCACTCCATTTTCTGCAAGTTCTCTTTTAACTTTATCGGCATCGGCATTTGGTTTATCGATCTTATTTAAGGCTATTATATAAGGCAGGTTTGCGTTTTTAACTATATCCAAAGCTTCTTTGGTTTGAGGTTTAACGCCTTCGTCTGCCGCAACAACAACGATCGCGATATCGGCAACATTAGCTCCTCTTGAGCGCATCTGTCCGAATGCTTCATGTCCGGGAGTATCTATAAAAGTTATTAGTTTGCCGTTGTGTTCAACTTGATATGCGCCTATATGTTGAGTTATTCCTCCTGACTCTTTTGCCGCAATATTAGTTTTACGGATGGTATCAAGTAGGGTTGTTTTACCGTGGTCAACATGCCCTAAAACGACCACTATTGGTGGTCGTGTAACACTATTTTTCTTTTCTTTATTTTGTTTAACCATAAATTATTCCCTAGCTATAGCTCTCCTTATTGCTTCTCTTTCTTCTTCGGTAAGATGATTTCTCGATTCTCCTTTAATTATCTGTTTTGCATAAACGCGAGTGCCCTCTCTTGAATGTAAACTTGAAACCACAATTCCATTGTCCACAGAGTCAAGCAAAGAAACAGCAAAGGATTGATCGCCACCGGTATCGTCGAAAGGATTGAACCTGACCATGCCGACTTTTTGAATACTGGTCTCTGCCATAATATCAATACGGGCAACATCATTACGTAATCTTTTAAGATCTTCAGCCATATCCCGGGCTTTTTTACCTTGTTCTGCTAAAATTCCTTCTAATCCTTCGCCTTTGCCGACATTAAAAAAATCGTTGAAACGTTGCCTTAACATAAACACAAGCAACACTGCGCCGCATGAAAAAATAAAGGCCAAAACAGCCAAAATCGTTGAAATATTAGAGGTCATATCTAAATTCAAGATACTATTTTATTGCCATTATCGCAAGTAAATAAAGGAGAAATATTCTCAAAATTTAAAGATAGAATGCGAAAACTGTTCCAAAAACCGATCTTGCCACGACTCATTTTTATCTGCTTAATAACTCCGCGCCTATTTCTTATCAAATCCTGCAAATGTATCCGAATAAAACCGAGTTTGTTTTCTATAAAAACGATCGGGACTTTGCCGGATTTTGTCTGTTTATTCGCTATGTTCAATAAATGCGTTTTAACGGCCTTATCCTGACCCAAATTAAGAAGCGCATCAACACTATACGCAAGATCTCTGGTCCAGCACTGATAACGATATCGATATGTCCCGGCATAAATGCCGAGTCTACCAACGCAACTCAAAACCAAATCTTTTGCTTCACGCAAACGGGCTTTACTGAGACTCATTTGGTCTGCCCTTATTTCTTTTAAAAAGAGCCTGGATGTTTAATCCAAGCTTAACAGGACAAAGTTATATAAGTCAAAATGTATTATGCTGCTCTTCAAATATTTTATATCACGACAGTTGACTTATCTTCCTGAAAAACAAAACCCTTCTCTCTGCGACAAAAAGCTTTTATACTTTTCTCGTGCTGTGGGCGCACATGTACTATTAAAACTTTTTTAACTTTGCTTTTACTCTTTAATTCCTTCACCTGAGCAATTGTATAATGATTTGGCGTGGGCTTCTCACAAGCAGCTTCAGTGATAAGCAAATCAGCCCCTTTTACTGTTTTAACCAGTTCTTCAAAATTATGCTTGGAACCTATATCTCCGGTGTAAACTATCTTTTTGCCCTTATAACTGAATATTATACCGACGGATTTAAACCACGGCACATGTTTTACCGGAAAAGTTCTTATTGTTAACTTTCCCATTCTTATTTTAACGGTTCCCTCTTTAAAATAAACCGGGTAGTTTTCTTTTGGCTCAACCCAAAATATCTTACGCCACAGCTTGAAGCGTTTTGCTAAACTGCCGGGCCCCAAAAATAAAAGCGGCTTATTGTGTTTAGACTTATAAATATCATTCACCCAACGCGAATGTATCAGCGGAAATGCATCTCCGAAATGGTCGGTGTGAAAGTGAGAAATAAAAACCAAATCCAAATCTTCAAGATCAAAATTTAAATCTTTAAGACGGCGTATAACGCCAAAACCACAATCCAGAAGTATTTTTTTGCCGTCTGCTTCAACTAAAAATCCGGCGGGATTGCGTCTTTTTGTGGGCACCATAGTACCCGAGCCTAAAATTGTGATTTTAAACAATGCCATTTTTATTCAGATATTTTATTCAGAGCCTCATAAATAGAAGAAGGAACGCTTTTATTCTGTATACCTAAATTTCTCAATAGCCATTGTGTGTTTTCTATTTTTGAAATATCACGACGCATTTCGGGTAATTCTAAAGCAGGATCATTTATAAAAGCCTGTAACTCTTCAAGCGTAACTTCTTGTCTATGTTCTGGATTTTCCGGATTCATAGTTTTATTAACAAAATCTAAAATTAATATTTAGTTTTATTGTTTTTCTTCTGCCACTCATTAAACGGTCCTTTTGCTTCTTTGAGATTAACTTTTTTAAGTTTATATCTGCGCCTTGTGATAGATTTATTAATTTCATCGTAAATAAACTTGTCATCAAAACCTATGCGTGCGGCGTCTTTTCTGGTGTTGGCATAATAAACTGCTTTGGGTCTTGCCCAATAGATAGCACCCAAACACATAGGGCATGGTTCACAACTGGTAAAAAGCTCACAACCATCTAGCTGGAAAGTACGAAGTCTTTTACAAGCGTCGCGGATAGCAACAACTTCAGCATGTGCCGTAGGATCGTTGCTTGAAGTAACACGATTAAACCCTCGGCCAACTATTCTATTATTTTTCACAATAGCCGCCCCAAACGGACCGCCTTTATTCTTACGCATCCCCTCTTGAGAAAGCTTAACCGCCATGAGCATAAATTTTCTGCTCCTTTTTTGTTCGGTTGTTTTCATATTTATATTTTATCGTATCATCCGGAGAAAGAATTTTGTCCGTGTCAGAATGAAGTTCTTATTTTGATTCTCGCCTTTTTTGCGAGCTTAAGAACCTTTGACGACGAGCCGTATCTGGAGTCGTAATATTCACCGTAGACGACTTCTTTAATGCCGGAATTAACAAGCATTTTGAAACAATCATAACAAGGCGAGTCGGTTAGATACATTACTGCCCCATCCACGGCAACCCCATGTTTTGCGGCCTGGATAAGCGCATTTGCTTCAGCATGTATCGTGCGAACGCAATGTCCATCGGACATCTCGTGTCCCGCTTCATCGCAGTGAGGAAGTCCCTTTGGAGAGCCGTTATAGCCGGTCGAGAGAATGTTTTTATCTTTAACTATTACGGCACCAACATTTCGTCTGTCACAAGTGGAGCGTTTGGCAACTATCTTCGCTATCTCCATAAAATACTTATCCCAACTCAATCGTTTATTTTTCATATTATTTATTAAACCAAAAATTGTCTTACGCACAATTTGATCTATCCAAGCTGACGGTGGGGGTGGGATTCCTACCGACAGACAGGTTTAGCAGCAGTTTTTTAATTCAAGCCTAAAATTTTCCAATTTTCTCTATATTGATCCAGCCAGCCTTTACTATATTTTTTAACTAATGGATGATCTACTTTCAAAACCTTAGAATAATCTGGGAGTAATCTCCGCACATTACTATCTTTATGAATTCTTCCGTTTTTCCCTGGCAACGATAACCAAAATTGATGAATTTTGCCTATTACCTCAGCAACTATTTCACTTGGTACAATATAAACTAGTGGCACTACGTTATAATCATTGGGCAGATCGACAAAACAATAATATAAATTTAACTCTTTCAATTCAGCGTGTTTAGGCTTCATATGCCACCCATCATCGCTCCCTTTTGGAAGCCTGGTCTTAACTTGTATCGCCACAGCTCTCCTGCCGGTCATGTCTGTCACAATTATGTCCGTATTTGGAGCACCTCGAGAAGCTAATCCAGCAATATATCCCAGTTCAAGTAAACGAAACATAACAAAGTGTTCGCCGGCAGCTCCCGTAAGAGTTGTTTTATTTATAGCCATAAATTTTTATATTTTTCATTTCTTAACTGACGAACGCTCAGGCTAAATACCCATGATATACAAACAGTATAAGAGTTTTTTGATTGTCTGAAAAGATTAAAAATTTAGGCGCATGGATCAGAAATCAGACTACATGACTTTCAACAATTTTTCGGGTTTTTTTAGCAAGTCAGTTAATTTTTGCCTAATATCTATAAACTCTTGCGTCTTGAGTTCCCAAACAGGATGCTTGGCCAAATGTGGCAACTCAGGCGCTCGCGCGAACACATCTCTCATTCTTTTATAAATAAAAAGTATATCTCTAATTAGAAAAAGCTTGTTAGATCCATACTGAATCTCCACATCCCCGTCCTTAAAGTTCATCCCACCACTAATCATAATGTGCTCATTAAGCCAGTGCTGATTTGCTTCCGGATGAGCAGATGCAATACGGATATCTACTAACTTATCCATAATAGCGAGCTCTTGCTCATTAAACATGTCTTTATATTGAATCAGGGGTGAGGTTTCTCCAATAAAATAGTATGCCAAATGACGAAGTCTTATGAAGAGACTTTCAAAAAGATAGTTGGTCCCTTTACTGAATTGGAATTCTGTTGCAAGCCCCAAAATATCCAAGCAACTAGAAAGAGCCGTTACTATCAAAATTTCGTTTTTTAAATCGATTTGTTCGTCTGACACGATAAAGAGTTTTCGGAGCTAGAGCGCTTATTGTTTTTCGGTCCAGAAACTTTTCTTCTTTAATATTCTGTCTACGTATTCTGTGGGCAACTCAACTACTTCAATATCACCTTTTTTCTTATAAATGTGGACTGTTCCATCTATCAAGATGTCTCTTATTTCTGCACATAAAGAACAAACAACCCTTGCGCCAGTAATTTTAAGATTTACCTTTCCATGTGAATTTTCGGCGAGTCGTTGCATGTCCGATATTTTTATAAATTGATGATTACATTTCATATATTAATATGCTAGCTCAAATATTATTTTCTAGGCGCTCGGGTCGCCTCCGATAAAAAGTATTTAATGCGATAGGGTAGTATTCCTGTCTACCGGCAGGCAGGCGAACCCAAAACATTTACTTTTACCTGCAAAGCGGTGTGTCTCGGTCTAGAACCAACCCATTACAACCAGTATAAGATTTTTTCGAGCTGTTTTCCAGAAACCGCCTTGCTGGGAGGTCGGTCGGAGTTATAAAGTGAAGCGCGATTATAACATCAGAAAAATTATTGAAGACCCTACGTACTTATACGGAAATATTCGTTTAGCACATTAACAAATTCTTTGGCATCCAAAAAATAGTTTGGATAAGCTTTCTGCAATTCCCTCCTTGTTTCCGCTGAAACAAGAACGATATCCCTATCTTCGTTGTTTTTTATCATTCTTTCCTCGTGCTTTGAGTATTCCGAGTTCGCCAGTTCTTCTTGCGCTTTTTTGTAAGCCGTTATTTTTAACTCTTTTGTTGTAAGGTCTAGATTCAAAAGATAAAAGTCGTATTTGGTTTTGCTTTCTCTTTCAAAATCTCCAATAACCTTATGAATCCTAGCCCACTCATTCATTTTTTTAACAACCTTCAATTTTTTCGCAAGAAGCTGAATCTTTTCTCGTAACTCCTTTTCGTTTACAGGAGTATCAGGAACCGTCGGGGTCTTTTCTATGTTCGCAAAAGCAGAACTAACAAGTTTAAAAAAGTCCATCCAGTCTTTTTGCCCTTCATTGGTTTTTATTGCTTGTTTAGTAAAGTGATCTACCGTTTCGACGGCCGTAGCCCAATAGTGTTGAAGTTTTGTTCTAACTTGTATCTCAATTAACAAACCGTCATATTCGTTGTTTTTGTCGCTATAGTATTTATATATCAGATGTATGCTTCTGTAACCGTCTTTTTTTGGTGTTTGAATATAATCATTTATCTTCGCTAATTTATGTTTGATCCCTCTGCTTTTTTTATATTTACCAACTAAAGAGTTAACTTCCTTGATGCTCAATAGAACTGCTCTACATCCACCAATATCTTGCATCCTAGACATTTTCATCTTACTTGTTTGGTCACGTTTAAGTTTTCTTAAAATAGACGGAACGCGTTTAAGACGGCGGACAACTAGCGCATTTGAATCGACTTGTTTAGCAATACGGCTTAATCTGACGGCAAAAGTTTGCAATGGAAAACTATGCGAAGACCTCCAATTACTTAGTATGTCCATGGATAGGCTTTGTAAATCGAGTGTGACATGCGGCGAAGACAGCACATCTCCAGCTTTATTTATCTGATTCCTTGTATATTTTAATTTAGTCCATGACATATTTTTTTGATTTACTATTTTCGGGTTGACTCTTTAAGAATGCCTGGTCTCTCAAACGGGCGCTCAATCCTGCGGTGGGGGTGGGATTCGAACCCACGGTACCCTTACGGGTACACCTGATTTCGAGTCAGGCACCTTCGGCCTCTCAGTCACCCCACCATATTATTCAGCTTAAACCCAAAAACCTTAAAGTTAAAGTAACAAAATGGCGTTCCGCGTTTAAGCGACATAGCGCAAGAGCGGATACAAATAAGAACTGAATGTGAGCAAATTCATCGAAAAACTTTTGTGAATTTGCGAAAAATGAAGTCTTATTTGTCCGCGATGAAGTGTAGTCGCGCAATGCGGAACGCCAATTCTTCTAAACAGAAAATCTGAATAAACAAACGTCGCCGTCTTGCATAACGTATTCTTTGCCCTCAGTACGCCATAAACCTTTTTGTTTTAAGCCTGCCTCTCCGCCATATTCAACATAATCTTTCCAGTTCCCCGTTTCTACACGGATAAAACCTTGCTCAAAATCCGTATGTATCGCTCCTGCGGCTTGCGGAGCTTTCATTCCTTTTTTTATTGTCCATGCGCGCGATTCCTTTGGTCCTGAAGTTAAAAAAGTTATAAGACCCAAAAGGTCATACCCTTCGCGTATTAATCTATCCAAACCGCTTTCTTTCATGTCAAGTTCTTTCATATATTCTTTTGCGTCTTCCTCGGACAGATCCGCGAGTTCTGATTCTATTTTTGCATTCACTGCCAAACCTTTTGCGCCTTCGGACAAATAGGAAGAAATATCGTACGACGTATCATCAACATTAAAAACATATAATATTGGCTTTAAAGTCAACAAGTTTAAATCGCGTACCAATTCTTTTTCCTCCTCGGATAAAGAAATTGAGCGGGCCGGTTTTGCTTCATCAAATGCCTGTTTAATCCTTTCAAGCAAAGCAACATAAATTTTTGAAGTTGCATCCCCTACTCCTGCGCGAACTTTTGCTCCGGCGGTATTTAATCTTTTTTCTAAACTAGATTTATCTGCAAGAATTAATTCGTATTCAATGACTTCTATATCATCTTTGGGGTTAATTTTGCCGTGGACATGTATAACATTTGAATCTGAAAATATGCGCACCACATTAACAATTGCGTCCACCTCGCGTATGTGACCCAAAAAAGCGTTGCCCAAACCCTCACCTTGCGAAGCCCCCTTAACCAAGCCGGCAATATCAACAAATTCAACAGTTGTTGGAACTGTTTTTTCTGAATTTGAAACTTCAGACAGTTTGTATAAACGCTCGTCCGGAACAGGTACAATACCTTTGTTCGGATCAATGGTTGCGAATGGGTAACTCGCGATAAGAACCTGCTTGCGGGTAAGCGCTTGAAACAGAGTAGATTTTCCGGCGTTAGGCAGGCCCACGATACCGATAGATAATGACATATTTGTTTATTACAACCTTTCAAGTTTAAAATGCGCTTGCCTTTTAATCAAGCGGGTGGTTTTATAGAATAATCAAACGCTTTAAGTATATATAAATTTCTGCGTTCATGCTTAACGAACATAATCCACAAAAACAACCCATTCTTTACGATCATAGGTTCTCACAAAAAGGTGTAACCGATTTTTGGGGCAGAAAACATTTTCATTATGGGAAAATTATTTCTCTTCTAAATCCTCAACCGAAAGAAAAAATATTGGATATTGGCTGTAACCGCGGTGAATTGGTCGCGGAACTAAGAGAACTTTGTCCGGAAACGGACATAACAGGATGTGATATTAATGCTGACGCCATAGCAACAGCTTCGGTTTCTGGCCTTGCCGTTATGCAGGCAGATAATCTGAAATACCCGGAAAATACTTTTGATAAAATAGTTTCTTCTCATACGCTTGAACACGTACCTGATTTCAGTGGCGCTTTGGAAGAAATGAAGCGGGTACTTAAACCCAACGGAATAGCGGTTTTGATTTATCCGTGGGAAATATTCCGAGGTTCAAACAATCTGCTATCTGCCTGGAGAGCGCACGGCAACCCAATACTGGCACGTAAATTTCACCTGCATAGACTAACTCCAAATCGAATAAAAAAATCAACGTCAATGAAGGTTATCAAAAGCGGATTATTCTACGGACCCTACCCAACCCACTATACCGTATTACAAAAATAACCCCGACGTAACGTCGAGGTTTTTATTTGGTGGACCCGAGGGGAATCGAACCCCTTACTCCTCCATGCCATGGAGGCGTGTTGCCGGTATACTACGGGCCCAAACTCGATTTTTATATCCTAAATCATCTTATTGGCATTATTATAAAAAAGCAATAAGTTAAAAACCATCCTGTTTAGGATGGTATATTTTTTAAACTAATAAAAGCCACTGAGCCGCCAGGCGAGCAAAATTAAACACCGGCGCCAAAACACCGAACATCATTAACATAATAATGATAAAAAATCCGGTAAAACCACCTATTTTCATTTCAATTTGATGTTGCTGCAAATTAGATAAATTAAAAATCGCGTACAGAACTTTGGAGCCGTCCAAAGGCGGAATAGGTATCAGGTTAAAGATACCGAGGAATATATTCAACAGCACCACCGGCACCATGAGTTGCGCGAGCTCGGCTTGGCCAAAAGATAAAAATATCTTGGCAACCAAAGCGGCAACCACAGCAAGAATAAAGTTGGTCGCAACTCCGCCAATAGCGACGGAAAATAATCCTAACCTGGGATTTCTTTTAAAGTTGGCCGGATTAAATGGTACGGGTTTGGCCCAGGCAATTATGAAGCCGCCCAATAAAAGTCCTATAAGCGGCATAAAAATTGACCCTAACAGATCAATATGCGGAAGAGGGTTCAGCGTTAAACGACCTGCTCTTTTTGCGGTATCGTCACCAAAAAATAAGGCCGCGACCCCGTGCGCGATCTCATGCAAGATAATAGAAAGTATCAAGATAGCTAATACAATGAAGATGCCCGCGATTGAATTCATTTCTGGCTCTCCTTTATATTTCAAAGTTCTGCATAAAACTTTATATCATAAACCATTCTGGCGCAAGCAAGCTAATTAAAAATAAAGGCCCTGGATCAGGCCTTTTTTATATTTTTGTATTCTTTTGCTTTTCTAAAAGAATAAATGGTAACCATAATAGAAATAACAGCCAGTATCAGTAAAACGGGATAGCTTGTTGCTGCATATACAAACGTAAGTATGTATCCGGCAATAAAGGCAACAGCAAATCCGGCCCAACCTGATCCAAAAAGCTTGAACGCGAAAGATCTGCCTTCTTTAAAATTACTTCCAAATAGAAAAGCAAGACCGATTAAACCGAAGCCAAACGCTGATACGCTGATTGCAAGAATAAGATTTACGATCGTTACAGCAATCAATAGAAAATTATCCATTGATCCTCCTTCAAAAGAACGGTTGCACTAACAATAACGTTCTAAGTTTTATTTGTCAAAAAAAGACAAAAAATAAAACCGTCCTTTAAAGAACGGTTTTTATATTTAAAATTAGAGCCCATAGCGCTTTGCTTGCGAATAATTCATCCACCCGATAAAACCCCACAAGCCGATCATAAGAAGAGGAAATAAATCAAATGTGTTGGTGTATAAGACAGCTACTGCTGTTGAAGCGGCGATGGCAAATGCCACATATGCGCTCCAAAGCAAAACCTTTGGCTTATTTTGCGGCGCTCCAAAAAGACTGAGGATCAAGAGAATAATATATACCAAAAAACCGTACTTCAATACAAGAGAGGCAAAGCCTAAAACAAGATTGATCAACAAATCAAGTGGATTCACTATTGCTCCTTCTCAAGGAACTACAACTAAAACTACCCAATATTATATCGCGCACGTCTCTGTGTCAAACCCCGTTAGAGACAGGAAGCGCTTACCTAAGCGCTTCCGTAAATCATGCGCGAATCTCGCATGCTATAATTTATCCTTTTGTTTTACGGTATGTAAATAATAAGTGAGGGTGGGTTTGTCTCTAACAGGGTCAAATCATATAATTCTCGCCTCACCCTTTTGGGCTAAGGTTCCTCTAGGTTTTCGGAACTTAAGCGGGACTCCTGAAAATGCAAATCCCGCTTTTGGGAGGATGGCATTTTCTAGTCGGTGCCCTCACGAGGAATTGAACCCCAATCTTTCCCTTAGGACGGGACTGCTCTATCCGTTGAGCTATGAGGGCATTATGCTTTTACTTTAATATATCCGTCAGCAATAATTCTTTCAATATAATCTTTTCTCTTAAGATTTTTTATTTTCTTTTCAATCTTCCTGGCTTGAGATAAAAAATTATATTCCTGAAGAAAAACTAGATTTTGAATATTTTTATTCCTTGTTGTCCTTGTGGTGCCGCTTTTGTGTTGTCTTAAGCGCCTATCTATATCGCTTGTACTGCCAACATAATAAACCCCTAAATCACTTTTTAAAATGTAGATAAATCCTTTCATAAAGTATCCGCTCCGACGCCCGCAATAGCGGGGTCGGAGCCCCGAAGCCGACGTTTCAGTCGGCTCTCCGACTAACACGTCGGAGCCTATGCGTCGGGGTTGAGCTATGAGGGCATAGGGATATGTTAAAATAAACTTATGACATCCGCAATT